>BNJU01000905.1_pt1 | contig 273736 bp, 446 predicted proteins | sample 8539281 | NCBI WGS metagenome assembly BNJU01 (sample SAMD00202456, study PRJDB9452) | human saliva metagenome | isolation source: human saliva | place: Japan
AATTCTTGTCCAGAGGAAGGAATGACGTCCTTGAGTAGTTGGGGCGACTATTAGATTGCCCAAACGCAGCTACGGTGAATTTTACTGTTCACGCGATGGGGCTGGATCTTTTAATAGATTGAGTAATCACATCAAAGAGGTCAAATTATCGCGCGCAATGTACTGAATCACATCTCCCGGATCATCTGTTTAAAAATTCGTTGGTTGTGCTTTTGATGTTTTGAAAACATCTTCGACATTGCGTTTTCCACCTGTGATAAAGGCAGGCGATCCTTCGTTCGGATAACCAGATTTCAAGGTATTTCGAATATCATCTGAGAATACACCGACTGTATCGGTAGATTTCATCCAAGATTGATCCGCTGGTTGGACTGGTTTATTTTCATCTCCAGTGTAAGTCTCCACCCTTCTCCACCTAACATCACCAAATTTGATTGAACTTTATTTCCCCATACGCTTTTGAATGGAGTCTGCATCGTGATTCCCATCATATCAAACGGAAACCATCCACTTTGTATTCGCTCGTCAAATATTTGATAGAATCCACCGCACGACGACTCATGTAGTGCGTCGTTCCCAAACGTCCGCCACCAAAACTAGTTCTAGGAGTGCCGTCTGCATCCATAAAGTGATAGTAATTCGGCTCTAAATCTTCAAAAATAGAGGCCTTTGCCGTGTGATTATAAACCACATCCATAATCACACCCATTCCGCGCTTGTGAATTTCTTATGAACAAGATTTTTAAATTCCTCAATGTGCTTAGCTGGACCTGCTTTGATTGGTTGAATACATTCTCGTCAAGGGAGAAGTAGTTTAGGATCATAACCCCAGCGTTGTAGTTGGGTTGCTAGAAACATACTTGTCCAATCTTTTCGGCATTTTTCAATTCATTGACAAAATAATAACTAAAACCGGCAGTAACTGAATATGAGTAACCCCGTTCTTTTAAATAGTCCACTTTTCAACGAAAGCTGAGAATGTTCCAAATTGAGACTTCAAATTTTTTAGAAATGTATTGCGGCCAGAAGTAAATCACGGACATGCGCTTCAGATAATCGTATCCTCCTGGCTCTTGAAGTTCGGAATGCTCGTGCATAGGTCGATTTTGACCAAGCTCACGGTCAACAAAGGCTGCCTTTGCAATCTTGTAAGACCTTTCACCTTTTCGGCATCTTCTGCTGTTCCAAGCTGCCAAAGATTTGGCGTATGGATCCAAAGCTAGTACTTTTTTACCGCGTAATTTCATAATGATAGAAATAACCGCGATAATCCAATTCTAGATTTGTTTGCGATGTCAATGTTGTTCTGGCACCAGCTTCTCTTTTATCATCGCTACCTTACCAACTACTTTAATTCTGATCATTTTATCATAAACAACCAAATCTACCTGATACGCACTTGGTGACCAGAAGGTCACATCCATTTTCGTATTTTGGCTAACACGCGCACCCAATTACCATCATATTTGTAGAGATCTATCCTTCAACTGCCAATTCATACTGATTTTAAATTGGTCGTTGCCATACTTTTACCGTGTATATGAGCTTGCAATTGTCCAAAGTCTCCTATGGATTTTTGGCTTTTGTTTTAGGATCACACAATGTTTTCACAACCACTTTATTGTCCTTGTCAATTTTTAGATTTGGAATATCTCCTTTTGGCACTTTCATGGTTGAGAAAGTTGCTTCAATTTCCGTCGTTGACATGCTGAGCACCTGTCATGCGGATATTGACAAAATGGATTGGTGCAACATTCGGATCTGCATTCGGAGGAAAATTTGACTGTTTTTCTTCAAATTTGTCAGATTATAATCCTGCGGTTGAATCTTCACATCGTCACCTGATTTGCTTTCATCTAAAAAGTAGAAAACCAATTGCTTTTTGCAGCATCTTTTAAAGGAACGTCTACATAGCGACCATACTTGCCTGTTTTTTTTCAAACCACCTGTCAGGCCACCTGCTGATTTTTCCACATCTCCCAGAGCCAAAGAGACTTCTTGTCATACCCCGTCTGTCCGATAATAATTGACTGCACCATGCCCCTTTTTAGAGGCTCATAGGTATGAGGATTAAATCCTTTGTCAAACCAGACTTCGTTCATATTGGACTGAGCAATCTAACTGTCTTGTCACCTGTTGATTTGTACCTGCTGTATTATTGATTAAGACTAATTTACCCGTTTTTAGCCATTTTGACAAGATACAGCTATAATCATCCTTTTTAGCCATTGAAAGTTAGTTGCTCCTGTCAACAGCCGCCTTTTGGCTGAAGGTGTCTCTCACATCACTCCAGGTCCACAAGCCAAGACTAGGCTAAATTCTCCGATGAAGTGTCTTAAATGCAGACGAATGCTGCCCTCTAATTTTTGTCTTCTTTAGCTGGTGTCGCATCTGATGCAACTTTCAACAGGCTTCGTTGTCATTTTTTCTTCTGCTGCTTGTGCAGTTTCCTTCTCCGGTGATTGAACTTCCGTACTTGAACTACGTTGGAGCTGGGGTATTTTACGGAGCGAGCTTGAGTCAAGTCAAGTTTTTCTGATGAGCTCTCAGCTGCTGTACGTGAAGAATTGGCAACACCTGTAGTGTTGCTGAAAGCGAGTTGGTTGCTTGCCCTGATTTTCCTTGACTTTTCCGAAACGATCGCTTGATGGTTCGTCACTTACTCCATCAGACTGTTCACTTACAGTGATGTTATTGCACTGTTTCAATAGATGTGTTTTCACACTATTTGCTTCCTCTGCTTGCGCCAAGACATTCCCCGCCAAAAACACTAGTGAAACAGTAACAGACGCCACTCCCCATTTTTAATCTGCGAATTCCAAATACTGACGCTTCTCAGTTGTTCGAGATTGTAAACGATAAACTTTCTTCATAAAAGAAAACCTTTATTTTTTAGTTGCACAAATATTTTAGACTAGTGCAAACGTTTTCGTGTAGATATTATATATATATTTATCAAATAAAATGTGCTTTCAACAAAAATTCTTGCTTTTTTTGACAAAGGTTAAATGTATTTTCTATATTAGGATAAATTGCAATAAAAGTGCAACGTTTACTCGTACTCATCCACTAGAGATTTACAAGCAGTTCTGTAAGCTAAACATTTTCGTGGTCGGTGATTGATATCGTATAAAGGCCTTGTTCAGCCTCATCCAAGAGATGGCGGCTAAATCTCGGCACTTTCTTTGAAATATTCTCTTAGTAAGCTATTGGCGTTTTCATCTGCTTCTCCTCTCGCCAGGACGAATAGGCATCCGCAAAGAAAAGGAAATTCCTAAAAGTTTTCTACCATGGGATATGCAGCAAACTCTTTTCCTCTGTCTGAAGTGAGAGGCTTTAAGAGCCTCTCTTTGGAAATAGCCCACGAGAGTTGTTCGATGGCTGGAAAACATGGATTTGGCAGTGCTAGTTTCATGTATCTTGAGAAAGCTGAGCAAAGCGCGTTTTCGCTCCGAAAAGCTACGTAACACCCCTTGCTTTTGGCCTCTGGGAGACACTACAGTATCGAGCTCCCAGTGACCAAAAGTTTTACGATTCCTGACCTCTTTGGGACGTTTGGCAATCGACGTGCCAATCCTAAATGTCCCACGTGTTTCTTTTGGGTTGTCGAGTTTTCCTTTACGACGAAGGACGCTCTAAATCCAGGAGCACCAAACCAGCGCCAGAGCCAGTTATAGATAGTTTTGAGTGTCACCATTGGCTTTTGTTCAAGCTGATAGCGGTCACACATCCGTTCGGGCGACAGGAGGATTTAAACCGTCCTCAATTTCCTCTTTCAACTTTGGTGTCAAACGAGACTTCCGACCTTTTGTTTGGCCCTTGCGATCGTACTCTTCCTGTGCTAAGCTGCGGAATAACCATTTTGGCATCGTCTTAACTCTCTTGGAAAATAGTAGACTGATGGACGCCAAGTTTATTTGCACCTAAGGTTGTTCTCAAACCCAATTCTAAGTAGGTTTCTATCTTTATCTGTCGATATGGTAAGATGGGAGTAATCATAGTTTCTCCGGTTCTGTTTGTGGTTACTTACAGTTTACACCAATGAAACGCTATGAGTTTTTGTTGCACTATATTTTACAATTTATCAACAACAAAATGGACAAATGTCCATGAAACAATGCAACTGACTTCACAAAAAACCAGTCCGTAAAGACTGGCTGTCTGTAAAGTTAAATATTCATGTTTCTAATAAAAGCACTGCTAACTTTTGCTCCAACTTGTTGATAGTAGATTGTGTAAGAGCTTAACTCAGTTAAAAGCTTGGCAAATTTTTTGAAAACCTGTACCTGCCTCTTGCTGATGTAGAAATGGTAGATCCTTATGCTTTCTGAGCCACCACTCTTGAATCATAGTTGAGATCTTTCTTGATAGTAGACAAGGTTCTTCTTGCACAGATAAATCGTTTGATGATTATTTTTCCCATTCTCAGAAAACGGTTACTATAAATCTTGATTCCTTTAAATTTTTATACTTCTGATTCATGATCCACTAGCTCTTTAGTAATTCCACTCTTTATATTCCATCGTGACACCTCCTAATTTTTCCACTTCCATTATAGCAGTTTTACGCAGGTTTTCAAGAATGTTTCATAAGAAATGGATTATTGCTGCTTTCAGCTGTATCGTACTATTTCTAGCGTACAATCATCCTTATTTTAAATAATATCGACGGGCTGTCGGAGTGATGGTTTCTAAGAATTGGCTGTGCATGTTCATCAGAAAATCAACATTTGTTAATTGTGTTAGCTTAACCGTAGCGACAGTCGCAGGATTTTAAAATTGATTTTTCAGGAATTCTTTACTCAGAATCCTGAATAAAAGGCATCAAAGGCCGGCGTATTATGGGTGGTGATAACTTGCACAGATTTTCCTTGTAAGTGCTCTTTCAAGACCGACTTTTTATAAGAATCAAGCGAAACTGAGCTACAAATACTCGGTCAATAAACTCCTTGAGTCATATGCTGGCATTCTGCCCCACCAAATGGGAAAATGAAGATTAGGTGGTTCGCCTCATGGACAAGATCACGGTAGCCTCCATTTCAGGAACCTAGCCAAATCAGCGTGCGTGATTTTTCAATCAAATCGTAAGATTGGATCGTTCGTGTTAGCATATAAACTCTAAGGTTTTGATCAGCATCGCGCTTCAGAAAGATTGGTTTGGACTTGCTTGAGAATAGCAATCGTCAAAACTTTGAGGGTTTGGACGAGTAAGTAATTACGATTTTCATGACTGTTCTCCTTTATAGAGTTATCAAGCATCTGCTCAATGTTAGTCTGAATGGCTTTGTTGTCGGCTGGTCACGTCCAATCGGGACCGTTCTGCCAAAACAGCAAGATCCCGGAAATAAAACCTCCAAAATGAACAGTGTTGTTTCTGCCGTCGCAGTAAAGGTTTTCTCTCCTTACGAAGCTCTAAACAATCCGCTTTAAAGTCGCAGCGAATCTCTGGCAAACTCAGAATCCAGCGAACAGTATCCCGGAGTGACTTTTCATATACTTGAAAAGGAAATTTAATGAAGAGGGCTTCCAAAGAAATAGGGCAATCCTTCGCAAAGATGACAGTTAGATCGTTTGGGGCCAGTTGATTTCGTGCATAGTCTTTCCAATCGATCTTTTGGATCTCTTTGAGTTGAGAAAAGTAGAAAGGCGTTTTAAAAACGACTCAAATAGTTTTCTTTACTTTCAAAATGTCGGTAAGGAGTGCCGTGAGTAACACCGCAGTGATTTAGCGATTGTGTCCTGCAGTGATAGCTGGTCGACACAATGTTCTTCAATGTCTTTAACTCCTCGTCTGGATCATGCCTTTTCTAACTCTGCTGTATTTTCGTTTCATTTTTCTCACAAGCAGTTAATGTCTACTTTCTTGTATACATTGTACACTTTTTCTCTGTCACTATTTTCTGTTTAGACTTTGTCAGTAAAAGAGGATGGACAAAAGTCCAACTCACATAAAAAGCGAACAAAACTAGTTTTCTGGTAATCAGAATTCTGCTTGTCCCGCTTTTTCGCATTTTAATTATAGATTTTGAAGGGCTGTAATAATTAAGATTTTTAAAAATTGAAATCTTTTTGTCCCAAACCTCTTCTTTATCAAATAATGCTAATTGAAAAACAACAAGTCTCTTATCGCTGATAAACTTGATTTGAGCACAATGGTCTTCAGATAAACCTGCAACTCACTTCTCTCAAAGCTAATCATCATGATTTTTAAAAAGATTATCACAAGCTGAAAGAAAACAATCTTCATCATGAACTTGAGTCGTGCATGCTCGATGAGTCAAGTCGTATTCGTAACGAATTCTTCATCTATTGTATCACAATACCAATGATTCAAGTCATAATAACCGAGACTGACTCAGGAAAATGCTGCCGCACAGCCTGTAAAAATCGTTGATGCGGTTCGCTTTGAAAACAACCTTGGTGTGCAGTGATGAATTTGATGATTGACAACCTCATAAATTAAAACCACCACAGCTCTCACTTGTGACCTGCAAACCCAACAATTCAATAGCCTCACGCATTTCCATGGCATGCACGCGCAGAGACCATCGTAATCGAATGGCTGCCTGCGAATGCATCTGGCATTCCTTTTCGGAAACCTGTCTTTGAATTTTAAAAAGCGTCCATCCATATCAGTATACGTTTAATCGTTCTTGTTTTGCATGATTTTTCTTCCTTTTCTTTATGGATTTGCGCCCAATTGAGTTCAAATCCCTATTTCTTCGCTAGCTTGACTTCATTGTACAATCTGAACGCGTTCCATGTCAATAGGAAAATGAAAAAGTGAATTAAAATTTTTAGAGTAGCAAAAGGATTCCAAATGTTACTCAGAATCCTCATCTTTTATTTCGCAAAACAATATTCGCCATTTTAGTGACTTCACTGTTCTGAGAAACTATTGAAGGTTGGGGTTACGGGCTAACAGAACCTATTACTTACCTAACAACAATATTAACAAGTTTGTTAGGGACTACAATCACCTTTATGATTTCTTTCACAGTGATTTCGACTTGATTTTTCGTTGCAAGACATGTTTTCGTTCTCACGGTTGAATCTTTACAACGAGTTTAGCACGTACTCTTTACCTTTTGATTTGATAACAATTTCAACGTACGTTTTCAACGAGTTTTGCTCGTCCCATGTTGACCATGCAACGTATGAAATTGATTCGCCTGATTGTGTCATCGTTTGCCACAATTTTCGAAAGGTGTGGTAAAATGGTGCTAACAATTGTACAAAGCCTTAGCGTAGTCAGCAAAAGAGTTTGTCCTTTGTTAGCGCAGCGTTGACGAATACCACATCTGCGCAATAGCTGCATTGAATTTCATGGCTTCAAGTTGTTCAGTTACAGCTTTGACGTTTCGATAAACTTTATCCAAATTACCATTGTTTTCTGCAACAATTTCTTTTGTTGTCAGCAAGCGATAGACGCGGTCGAGGAATTTACGAGCCTTCAAGACCTTCTTCAGACCATGCGATTGAGGCATCAAGCGGTCCCATGAACATTTCGTACACGCGAAGTGTATTCGCACCATAGTTCAACCACATCATCAGGTTAACAACGTTTATGATTTAGTTACTGCTGGTGCTTGTTCAAGTTCTTCACCAGTTTCAATGTGAAAGAATGAACCGTCACGTTTTTCAACTTGCTGCTGGCGCGCACCACGGTCGACGCAGGCTTGTTCCCAAAATCATCCTCGTTAAAGAGCTGGAATGGTTCCTTGGTTGAACGATACCTAAATCATAAAGGAATTTATGCGCAAAACGAGCGTAAAGAAGGTGAAGCACAGCGTTCTGCACCACCGATGTAAATATCAACTGGTAGCTATTGTTTCAACACCTTCATCTGCTAATTTTTCTCATCGTTGTGTGGATCAATATAGCGAGATAATAACAGCTGAACCAGCCCATTGAGGCATAGTATTGGTTTCACGGCGGCCCTTCACCCCGTCTTCACGGGTCACTCCAGCCAATCGGTCAAGTAGCAAGGGATCTCTCACCGAAGGTGTTTGATGTCTTTGGTTACTGGCACACAAGTGGTGACTGCTCCTCGGAACAGCTGTTGTTGCACCGTCTTCCCAACGACGATTGGGATTGGTTCACCCAATAACGTTGACGTGAGAAGAGCCAGTCACGCAAGCGGTAAGTCACTTTCGTTACCAACGCTTCTGCTTCAAGCCATTCAACCATTTTTGTGCAATAGCTTGCGCTTATCAAGTCCATCTAGGAAACCAGAGTTGACGTGAAGTCCGTCTTCTGTAAGCTTTCCTTCAACATTTCCGCCTCGAGAACTGGGAATGATATCCAAATCGAATTGCCTGTAAATTCCCCAGTCGCGATCATCATGCGCAGGAACCGCCATAATAGCTCCTGTCCCATAGCTAGTAAGCACATAATCGGCAACCAGATTGGCATTTCTTTACCATTTACTGCTACGGCATAGCTACCAGTCCAAACACCTGTAGCGTAAGTGTCCGTATGAGCAAGGTCAGATTTAAGACTTGTTGATGTTTATAGTCAGCACCGGGTTTGCGCTTGTTCTGGTGTTGTAATAGCTTTCAACAAGTGGGTGCTCAGGCGCTAAACAGCGTAAGTCGCACCAAATACGTATCTGGACGAGTGGTAAAGACGGTGAATTTCCTTATCTGTTCCTTTTCACTTTGAAGGTGACATTGGCACCAGTTGATTTCAACCAGTTGCGTGCTGCATGTCCTTGATAGACTCTACCAAACTCGTTCATCCAAGTCATTGAGCAAGCGTTTGATAGGCAGGGATTCTGAGCATCCATTGGCGCATTGGTTTGCGGACAACTGATAGCTCCTTAGTTCGATGTTCCGTCAGGAAGGACCTTCATTGGCGATAGCTGTCTAGTTCCTCAACCCAGTTTACTGGGACTTCCGCTTCATAAGCCAAGCTCGCAAAGTTTGGTGAAGATCCACTGAGTCCACTTGTAGTAGTTTGACTCGTGGTGTTGACTTCACGGTCCCAGTCGAAAGAAAAACCAAGCGCACACTGGCGTTTGAAGTTGGCAATATTTTTCCACAAAATTTGCTGGTCATTTCCTGTGTCCATAGCGTATGTTTCTGCAGGCAAACCAAAGGTATCCATCCCCATTGGTGAAGGATGCTGTACCTTGCGCACGTTTGTAACGGCTGAGGATATCGGTTGCTGTATAACCTTCTGGGTGTCCTATGCAATCCAGCTCCTGAAGGATATGGGAACATGTCAGCATAAACTGGTTTTGATACATCCGTTCCTGTCTTAAATGAGATGATGTTTTCGCCCAGTAGCCTTTGCCACTTAGGCTCAATTTCTTTTATGATTGTAAAAACTCATGTTATCCACTTTTATGATGTTACTATTATACCATTTTCAAGAGATTTTTACAGATGAAATCACGAAGTTTCCATTGATATCTATTACAAAACATACATCTAACTATAATTGACTCACTAAAATTAAAAGTTGAGTAATGCTAGCTGGAGGAAATATCATGGATTTACAAACGATGCATATGGGTTCATTCTCCTTTTCATCATCACAGAAACGTGATTAAAAAGGAAAACAAAATCAAACAATGAAAATAACCTGAAGACAAAGGAAGTCGTTACATCATTATTGTGGTGTTGTTTGTTGTCTCTATTAATGAATGAACAACTTCTCACCTTCTATAGTCAACTGCCACATTTTTGATCTATATTGAATTCTCCTTTCGCTGCATGGCTTTTATATTACGTATCTATGCAGTTAATTATCTTGAAGAATTTAGACCTGATGTTCAAAACAACAGATAGTCAATAATTGGTAGAAGCAGGTCCCTACCTATAGTGAGAAATCTGCCTATACTGGTAGTATCGTATCCATACTTTGGCTTGTCAATTGTTTCATTAAACTCCCACATTATTATTTGGTCTCATTCTATTGGATAGTTGATACAGATCATTAAAGGTAGAAGAAAAGCCTTGACAATCATTTTGAAAAACACATGCTACTGTCAAAGAAAGGTCGCTATCGAATTTTCCCTGATATTTGGAATGCAAATATAACATACCTAACCAGATTTGACCGATTACTAAACAGATGTATATTTCTTTCGAAGGATTGAGTTTATGCTTTACAAGATTCAACTTTTAGTTTGATTTCACCTGCCTATATCGGATGCCACATATTGAATCCTGGGATTTCCAAAACGATTCAACCCTCCTTTCACAACATCTCCCATTTTACTTTTTCGGAACCATTGATTTAAATCATACCTTAATCTAAAATTAGCTCCCTCAATCGGAGCCAACTTCATCACCTTTTTATTTCTTCAATCTTCTCATCGTCCGGAGTTTCGATATTTCGTCGCCAACGACTTGAACCGTAAACCGCCGTTTCTCATATTCAAGAATCGTCACGCTACCATTATCGAGACCATGTGATGCATGCCATTGATCAGGTACACAATGGTTCCAATGGTCATCCCGTGGCTGACAACAAGGCATTCCACCACCTGTTCTTCCATTTCTTTGGCAATCGATCCAAAGTCTCCTTAATTCGGCTACTGAGTTTTCCCAGCCTCTGCCCAACCAGCAGTATCAACCTCTACCAAGCCTTCTGCCAGCTCTGCATAGGCAGTGATTTTCAGCATCCATTGGCGCATTGGTTTGCGGACAACCGATAGCCACCACGCTCCGATGTCCCATCTGGAAGGACTTCTCATTGGCGATAGCTGTTCCCAGTTCTCAACCCAGTTTACTGGTACTTCGGCTTCGTATGCTGCCTTTTTCATATAATTTTGTGAAAATCTAAGTCCATTTAGGTAGTTAGGATCCGTTGATTCACTTCACGATCCCAGTCATATGGAGAAACCAAGTGAGTTGATGGCGTTTGAAATTGGCAATGTTTTCGTCGCAAACTCAGCTGGGCTCACTTCCTGTGTCCATCGCGCTATTGTTTCAGCAGGAAGCCCAAAAGCATCCGCAGCCTCATTGGGTGAAGAACATTGTAGCCTTGCGCACGTTTGAAAACGGCTAGAATATCAGTCGCAGTGCATCCTCTGGATGTCCTACGTGCAGACTCAGCTCCAGATGGGTAAGGAAACATATCCAGCATAAAAGCTTTGGTTTGTCAGCACCTGTTCCTGTCTTGAAGGTATGATTTTCAGCCCAATAATGTTGCCATCAATTGATTTGTGATTATAAAAGGTCATTGATTTCACCTCAATTTTGTGATGTTATTATTATACCTATTTTTAGGCGATTTTAAAAGGCATAATTAGGGAAAAGAGGAAACATAATCAAAAGGACACTTTTACTAACTGGATTTGTTTTCTAGATCATTTTATTGAGAGTTTAACCCATAGTTAAATGGAAAATCCAAAATATGAAGTCAGTATTTGTCCTCTACTCCTTTATTGCAGTCGCTTTTAACCGCGATACGTCCAATTCATAGACTTCACCTGCAATGCCACTGTTGACAGATGGTGTGAAATCATAAAAATCATTCCTTTGGCATTCTTTCTTTTATAATAGACAGAAACGCCGCCTGTTGAGCGAATCAGATTTGCAAGTTGTCGGCTCATCAAAGATATATCAATCCGCCTTTTCAAGAGTGCCCGCATGTTTCAAACGCTGTCTTTCCCAGCTGAAAAGTCACTGTTCACCGTCAATCAACTGTATCCAAACCATTCGGCAATCTTTCAGACTTTTAGTCGGCATCTTTTCCAACTTCCAGATACCCCATCACCAATGTCGTTTCCTCCCAGTAGAGATTTTCTCTCAAAGATTGGTGAAAAAGCTGAGCTATTCAGGTACATAGGCAAATGAAGCCTGCAAATGCTGACGATTGATTTCAGCATCTACACCAGTAAGAAAAACTCGAACCAGCATTGCTGTCATACCAACGCATAATGAGCTTTCATCAGGGTTGATTTACCACCACCACTTTCACCAATCAAGCCAATAATCTCCCTTTTTCAAAATGCAGAGAATTATTAAACAGCTTTTTGCTGACGATTGTCGCAGGCAAAATCCATATTCTCAATCAGAATATCGTCCCAAAGTGACAGCTATTTCCTCGACCAGTTTGGACTGGCTCTACTCATCTAAGGAGTAGCAAAAACAGCATGACCCGCATTCATAGCTCGTTTAAATCCCTAAAGGCAGGTGTCCTAATTCTAAAAAGGAGCAAAAGAGCTAGAAAAGCAACTAAACGAGAACCGCTCCCTCGGACAAGATAACTGATGATTTTCCACTTGATAGAATGCCAAAAGAGCAACGCTTTGTAAGAGACAGTCCCACCCACCAGTGAAAGGTTACCGTTTGCTGTAGATATTGTTTTGGGTAACCTGTCTCTTCCAACTGATTCACGGTCTGATTCTTGCCTGTCAATTTGCAAATCGTTCTGTGACTCTGCCAAATTGAGACAAATCGCCCATCGCTTTCGTAGACTTTCCAAGAGAAACATAATTGAGTGTTCCTGATTTTGTCTTCTGCAAAATATCTGTAAACCGAGACAAACATTCTCGCAAAATAATAGCTAAAAATCCCATAAGTCATTAAAGTCACTAAAGCAAACCAAAACGAGAAATATGCAAATACATTCCCATCAAAAGAGCTGTCAAGAACCCTGTACAAATAGGGAGCTATCGTATGTGCAAAAAGATTTGAAAGGCTTCAATATCTTCACCAATCATCTTGAGCACTTTCGTCGTCCTGACGATCCAATCTTTTGCTGGTGCAACGGCGTAGTCGCAAAAATGAGCTTACGTAACCGCTAGAGAATGGAAGGCAACAAATGCCCAAAAATACGTTTCCATAGCGAAAAGGCGCCCTGAGCCAGGGCTAGTCCAATCAATAAAATCAGACTCACCAAGCAGACTGCTGACCATTTAAAGCATGAAAACCTAATACAATCACAAGAGTTGAATTGTCACCGTTGTGACAAAGCTCGGGCACTGCAAAGAAAACCGCCAGAGCGATAAAAGGAGCAAAATGGTTCATCACCCGAAAAGTCTGCTGAGTGATATGCATCGAGTTGTGTAACGTTTTTAGTTTCAGCGCGTTAATTCCTCCAACTTGCTGGGTATTTGCCAATTGACGGTATTCTTCACTCTGTTCATAGACTTCTGCTCGGCGTTCCTAAAAACCGTTTTTTCTTTTTTCTATAAAGAGAACTTGACTTGCTTTTAGCGACTTGCTATCTTATGCATCTCAATGACATAGCGCATCTTGCGCTACCAATCTAGCAAATCATAGATAGCCACTTCATTGTCTTTATCTACACTGGATGTCACTCATCAAACAGATAGAGGAACGCTTACCAAGACAGCTCGCACACAAATGATCTGTTAGTGTTGCCCTCGGTGATACTGACTGCTGTTTTCCCCACAAGAGTCTCAAGACCTTGAGGCAGATCTCTTACAAATGCTAAACACCTTTTTCAGCCAGCCAGTCCTCTAATTCAATCCGCGACCAATCTACCCAACTGTAATTCTCAAGAATGATGCGTTTAGACGACACTGTTTGCTGACACGTACATGACTTCCCTGACAAAATGGTTGATTGGGATAGCCTTTGATTTCTTTTTGCTCCTAAGAAAATGGAGCCTCTGTCCGCCTGTCGTTTTCTCCCAACAACAGCTTGGCTAACGTCGTTTCTCCCACGCCGCTTTCTCCCGCAATGGCTAAGATTTGTCCTCGTTTCATTTTTAAAGCTTAGATTTTCAAACAATTTTCTATCCGCAAAAAAGCAAAAATCTAAGCCACTAACTGTCAATTCACCAAAAGGAGGCAATTCCCTGCTGTTCCTCTTTGCTTCTTTTCTCAATTGAGTCCGAAAATCCAAAATTCGATCAGCCATTTTGGTATTCATCATAACCAAATGGCTCTACAACCGGCTTCACGAATCGGCTGAAAAACTCAGCTGCAATAAAAACAGCAATCATAGCAAACAGTGATAAGTGCCCCTGTTTGTAACATGTAAGCTGCAAACGAATCCTGACACGCCAATCCCGAGCACATGACTGCATCCATGTGCCAACTGACTGCAGCTGAAAACTTAGAAGTTCCATAGCTGTATCACGGAAATCCTCTGCCTGCGCTGCAAATTCCTCATATTTAGCATCTGCCTGATAAGAATAAAGAGTGTTCAGCCCCTGAAGATCATCTAAAAAGAGATTGCCAACATCCATATAAGAAGCCCAGTAACGATTCATAATCCTGCGCGAACGCTTTCTGCATGAGAATGATAGACATAGGAATCAAAGGCAGCGAGAGAATAAAAATCAAACCGCCAGCAGGGAACAGAAAACACAATCACCAACACTGTCAAGCACTCAACATGTTCGTAGATTTAGTGAGATAATAAGACTAATACGTATCCAAACTGTCAATTCCTTGTGCACGCTACCGTCAAAACATCTGCAGCTGTCTTACTATCTTGAAATTCTCCGTCTTTACCCTACGAAAGCCTGAAAAATACTGCTTTAGTTTGTTGCGAGCAAACCGCGAAGCTTACTCCTCGGAAATTGCCAGAAGGAAAGCGCAAAACCCAAACAAGAAAAAGAAAATAGCCAAAAAGAACCGGACAAAAATTCAATGGTATTCTCATATAAATCTGACAAAACTTTTGCTATCAATGCAAAGCCCAAAATCCGTCATGATGAATTGAAAGCTGTTTAAAAAGCCGATAGATAAATCAGTTTCATTTTTAGGCTGGACCAGTTCTTTCAAACGAGCAATCAGCTCTTTCTTTTCTGCCTCGTGATATTTTTCTTGCTTCTTCTGTCATCACTTTCCTCATCGCTCTTCATTCTATCCATATTTATTCATTATAACACCCCTAAACAGAGAAATAAATTAAATTTTCAGTTTTAATTTGTTCAGTCCATGAAAACTTTCCTTCTTTTGTGTAATTTATTCATAAGACAAAGCAATTAGCCAGCCTCATGCGCTAACACACAAAAACCAGCTGACCATTCCAACTGGTTTTGAGTAAAGTGATACCATTACCAAATAATCACACGGTCTTCTGGTTTGCGCCACATGCCGTCTCCTTCTTTTAACGTCAAAAGTCGTAAAGAAATCATCAAAGCTTTGGCAATTGAATATTGGTCCGAAGTCTGGGGAGCATGCACGTCCACGCTGGCTAGTATTTGCATGTATTCTGGACGAGCTTTCACGCGCCAGATACGTAGCAAAGTTCGTAAAGAACTTTCTGCAGAGAAGTTGCGTCTTCTTAGCAGCTCCAGTGCTGCCGCAATACCACCAAGGTCTAGTAATATTTTCTGAAACAGTTAGTTTCATTGACTTGAGCACCGAAGAATCCTGTCCGTCAAATCTGCTCAATCACCTTTTTGAGTACGTGCTTGGAAGGCCTCGTAATCTTCTGGCTTCCACCAATTGTTCAAAATCTTCCGTGTTCGTCAAATGAAGCTCCATTTGAGTCAAAAGGCATGAGAAATTTCATGAGCAATCACTCGCACTGATACCGCCACAGTTGGCTGATGAAGATTGATGTAAACTATCAAAATGGCGCTTTGGAGAATAGCTGCTGGGAACACAATTCTGATTTTGCTGTGGGTCATAATATGCATTGACCATATGAGCTGGCAGTGCCATTCATCATGATCCACTTTCTTGTTCCACTTGCTCCATGTATGCGCAATAGAAATTTTTGCTAAGTTTCGAGCATTCTCAACTAAGCTCACCTCATCAATCACTTTTTCTCATAGGTTTCTGGCAATTTCTCTGATAGCCGATATGCGTGTGATGACATTGAGCTTAACAATCGCTTTGCCACGTGTTTCTAGCGAGCCAATCCGCCGTTTCCAGACGCGACTTATAAACATCAATCATAGCAGCAACTTTTGTGCCTACATCTGCTTTGTTTCAGGCGAGAATCTTTTTCCCGCATACCAAAAGTGACCAAGGGCTTACTACGGACCTTGCGCCAGCTGGTAAGCTGCCTTTTCTTTTGACGGGGTTCTGGGACACTCAGATAGCGCGCATAGGTCCCCTGAAAGGACACGAATTTCTTCAGTGAGTAAAGAAGTCCATGCTCCAGCTGCAAACAATTTCAATCCTGCATGGATAGCAGCCCACTTTCTTTTCTGAATAATATTCCGCCGCAAACTCTTTTCCAGAAGTGCTCTTGCGGAACAATCACCTGTCTGGGATTTGTCCCAAAATCTCTGTAAAAATCGCATTATGGCAACTTGAGCTAGCTTTCGTGAAATCTGTCCAATCATAAGGATGATATAATTTCACATATTCCGAGCTTTCTTCATTTGACAGTGACATACTTGGCTAATTTAGCATCCAATTCTCAGATATTTATCTAAAATATCTTTTTGTTTCTTCTTTCTGAAAAAGCCAAATTTAGGCAGAAGTTTTCTTCCTGCATTTTTCCGCCAGATTGCCAGCAATCCTTACCTTTTTCATTTCCTTCTTCATAGTAGGTTGTATCTCGGCAAAATGATTCCAGGTGCATCAGCCCAGAGAACATTCATATTTGCGCATTCATAAAGTCTGGCGCGACGTCAGTAAAGAAATTTGGCTTTCCAGCCATTTCATATTCAGCAATCTTTCCAGTAAATTCTTTTGAAAGAGCTGAGCGCTTTATATTCTTCTACTCAGCGGCATTGCAGGAGCAACTCCTCAGCTTGTTCCTGCCTGTCAAAATTCGCCACCAAACGGTGATATTTTCACAAAATTTTTTCAAGACTGGATCATTCGGTACATTTTGCCTACTAACCATTTATCAGTCAAACATAGCATCAATTTTTCAATATCTTGATCCAAATCCATAACCACCTGTCATAGGTTTATCATCAGGAATAACTGCTGTCCCATTCACCATTAACATAATCATCATCTTGTAAACGTGTCATCTTGTTCTCGCTTTCATTGTTTTACCTTAATCCTATCAAAAAGTTCTGAATAATCAAACTTTTATCAAAAGGGAGTTTTCTGGCAAACCTTGTTTCTGATTTTCTTTAAAAAATCTAAAAATTAACTTGACTTAATTTTTTATTTTAAGGTATATTAATAGTAGGGTGTATAAAAATGATACGTATCGAAAATTTAAGTGTCTCTTATCAGGAAACGCTTGTTTCTCAATCAGATTTCTTTGGAAAACCAAGGCCCAACTATCATGGAGTTATTGTCCCAACGGAGCTGGTAAATCCACCCTTTTAAAAGGAATGTTGGGCATCATTGATCATAGTTGGTCAAATCTTATCTTTGATGATAAAGACTCAAAGGGCATGAGCTATGTAGCTTATGTGGAACAAAAGTTCACATTGACTACAACTTCCTTTATCAAAGTGAAAGAGTGTGTGTCTCTTGACTGTATCCAAAAGTGAAACCTTCCACAGACTCAACAAGCACAGATTGGGACAAGGTGACAAATGCACTACGCATTGTCTGTTTAGAGGATTATGCTGAACGCCAAATCAGCCAATTGTCAGGAGGGCACTTCAACGGATCTTGATTGCGCGCTGTCTAGTACAAGAAGCTGACTGTATCTTTCTGATGAACCATCTGTTGGGATTGATCTCAATCAGTGAAGAAATCATCATGACAACGCTATGCAGTCTAAAAAGAACAAGGAAAACGATTCTCATTGTTCACTATGACTAGAAAGTCCCACATTACTTTGATCAAGTTTTAATTCTTTGAATAAAGAACCTCATTGCCATTGAGAAACTTCATCAACTTTCACAGAAGAAAAACTTGAAAAGCCTATGGTTTTCAGCTTTTTGTAGAATGGAGGTCTTAATATGTTTTCAGAATTTATTGATGGACCATATTTACTATTTTCTACAAAATGCGCCGATTACAGCCATTGTCATCGGGATTGTTGCTGGAGCAGTTGGTTAGCTTCATTATCCTAAGAGTGCTGTCTTTTGATGGGCGATGCCATTTTCACACGCGGTCTTCTGCTGGAGTTGCGCCTCCTTTATTTTAGGAATCAACTTCTCTTTATCGGAGCCATTGTTTTTGGACTTTTAGCTTCGGTCATTATTACTTATATTAAAGGAAATTCAATTATCAAAAAGTGATACTGCCATTGGAATAACTCTTTAGTTCCTTTTTAGCTCTTTGGAGTCTTTTGATTGAGTTGCTAATAGCTCAACTCGACCTTTTCCATATTCTGGGAATATCTTAGCTGTGCAAGACATTGACATGTGGATCACAATCGGTATCGGAATCGCTGTTCTAATTATTATTGGACTCATTCTTCAAAGAATTATTGATTACATCTTTCGATCCACTCTGCAAAAGCGATGGGGATGCCAGTCAACTTTTATCATTATCTCTGATGATTCTCTGACGCTGGGTCTGCAGTTACAGCTATGCAAAGCGTGGGAACAATTTTGATTGTTGCTATGCTGATTACACCTGCTGCTATCTGATCTTTTTACGCTAACAGTCTTAAAACGATGATTATCTTGTCTTCTAGCTTGGGGCACTTGCATCTGTCTTAGGACTTTTCATCGGCTACACCTTTAATGTTGCGGCTGGTTCAAGTATTGTACTGACATCTGCCATTATTCGCTATTAGCCTTTATCGCTCCAAAACAACGATTTAACAAACTTAAAAACAAAACCCAAGCTAAAATAAAGTTAGCATTAAATTTATCAAAGGAGAACCTTACATGAAAAATTAGGTTTTGGTCGCCGTTCTGTTTTTGGCTGTCGAGGACTCCTTTGCCTGCGCTGGTCAGAAAGGAACATCTACTAAGAATTCAAAAATTGAATGTTGTTACTACTAACTCGATCACTATGCTGATATTACAAAAATATCGCTGGTGATAAAATCAATCTGCACAGCATTAGTTCCAGCCGGAAAAGACCCACACGAATATGAACCACTCTCCAGACGATGTCAAGAAACTTCTAATGCTGATTTAATCTTCTATAATGGTATCAATTCTTGAAACAGGCGGAAATGTTTATTTACAAAATTAGTTAAAAATGCGAAAAGACTGAAACAAAGATTACTATGCTGTAAGTGACGGTGTTGAGGTCATTTATCTTGAAGGTCAGAATGAAAAGGAAAAAGAAGATCCATACACGCTTGGCTCAATCTTTGAAAAACGGAGTGATCTATGCAAAAATATTACAAAACGTTTGACTGAAAAAGACCCTAAAAATAAAGAAACTTACGAAAAATCTTGAAAGCATATACTGCAAAATTAGAAAAATTAGACAAGGAAGTTAAAGGAAAATTCAACAAATATCCCAAGGACAAGAAAATGATTGTTACCAGCTGAAGGTTGCTTTCAAATATTTAAAGCTACGGCGTGCTTCTCTGCTTACATTTGGGAAATCAACACAGAAGAAGAAGGAACTCCAGACCAAATCAAAACATTGGTTGAAAAACTTCGTAAAACCAAAGTCCTTCACCTTTGTCGAAAGTAGTGTCGATGAACGTCCAATGAAGACCGTTTCAAAAGATACAGAAAATTCCAATTTATGCTAAAATTTTCACTGACTCAGTCGCTGAAAAAGGAGAAAAAGGCAGATAGTACTATGACATGATGAAATGGAACTTAGATAAGATTTGTGAAGGTCTCAGCAACAATAAGAAATGGAAAAAGGGAGCCGAATTGATTGCCAGTTCCTTTTTACTTAAAATTCTTCTTGAATAAATGTTTTCATTTCTCTGAAATAAGTGGTTATCGGCTGTATTCTTAAACTATTTTGATATACTAGTAAGATATGAGCAAAAGGACAACATGACCAAACAAAGAAGATTACTCAAATGTATTTATGAGATCGGTATGCATACTCAAAAATTACAAATAAAGAAATCGCGACCAAATGCAGGTGTCTCCAGCTGTCACAGAAATGATTAAAAAGATGATTGCTGAAAAATTAATTATAAAAGATAAGATTATATATTTATTGACCAGACTTGTCTCCACCTTTGTCCTGAACTATATCGCAAACATCGCTAATTGAATATTTTCTGGCACACAATCTACAATACACCACAACTGATCAAATCCATCGAGGAAGCGGAAGTTTTAGAACACACCGTTTTCAGAATTATTTGTCGAGCGCTTAGAAAAATGCTAGGTTACCAGAAACTTGCCCCCTAATGGCGGAACCATTCCAGCAAAAGCGTGAATTACTAGTTGAAAAGTATCAGCTAACATTGGATCAAGTTGAAAATGCTGGGACCTATCGCTTAGCATCGTGTCCATGACGAATTTGAGTTATTAAAAATATTTGGAAAAGCACACTCACATCTGGGAGATACGCTGATACTGGAACAATACGATCCTTACGCTCAACTGTATGCGCTCAAGGTCAATGGAAAAAGAGCTGCAAGTCAACTCTGTTATCGCTCAACAGCTTTATGGGAGAAAATCTAAAAGGAAGTTGAAGCTGATAACATCAACGAATTAGAAGTCACTCAACCACTATGTCTTTTCTAGTAAACGAGTCTGGAAACGTTTTTGTCCCAGACTCGTTTTTATTTATCCTTTTCTCAACGATTCTTCAGTCTCAACACAATCGTCACCGGTCCGTCACTGACCAGCTCAACCTGCGACATCAGCTGCGAAAACACCTGCTTTTAACAGCTATTTCTCGACCTAGCAATTCGTTGAAGTCATCATAGTTGATCAGCTAAGTCTGGTTGCGCAGCGCCCGTAAAGCTGAGCGATTGCCTTTTTGGTATCTGCAAAAGAGTAAACTGAGAACAGAAAGAATCTCTCCCTTTACGTCTTTAATGGACAAGTTCATCTTGTCTTCATCATCTAAAAATCCATATTGGCAATTTTTCTCGCTGCATACGCCACATCTTCTTGATCATCATCTGGGGCAACACCGACTAACAACAGCAGTCCTTGCTGAATTTGATTGTAAAGTTTGCTATCAATCGATACCGAAGCCCGCTTCACACGCTGAATCACTATTTTCATTTTGAACTTTCTAATTTCTGTTACATTTTTGTGAATAAATTCTACAAGAACGCAATTCCAGCAAAAACATTTCGATCTGTTGTCCTCACTTAGCCGTTTGTCCGTTTGACAGAATAAACTTGGCACGCTCTTAATCTTATCTACAACCATCGTGACATAGATAAATTAGCGATCTCGAAAGAAACATGGATGTTTGCAAAATTTCATATCCTTCGTTGGCTGTGCATTGACGTAGAAATATTCTTTGGTTGTATTGGACAAGACTTGTAGCACATCGTTTTAAAAGACCTGCTCTGATTCAAACCATAAATATCAAGTGTGCTGTATATTCTTTCGTAGAGGTATTTTCTTCCCATTCGACATCAATCAAACGCTGCTCATAATTTTCCTGCGCCCGCAGATTCATACAGTCCTTACGGTGAATTGCTACCCCACGACCTTTGGTAATGTACCCGACAATCTCGTCACCAGGAACTGGATTACAGCATTTGGCAATCCGTATCAAAAGCCCTGACGCACCTGGATAATAACGCGCCCTCATGCTTGACTTTCAGCGTTTCTTTATTCTCCCGTTTCACTTCGCCGCCCTTTGACAAGCTCCTTCTGTTTCAGCTCTCGCTTTAGCGCGTTCTTCCTCACGGCGTTCTTTTTCTGTCAAACGATTAAAAATAGAAATCGCACCAATCTCACCAAAACCAATTGCCGCAAAAAGAGCTTCTTCTGTTTTGTAGCTCGTTTTTTGCAGGACTTCTTCCATGTGCTTTTTGTCCATGTATTTATTGGCTACAGCCATGTTCTTGGAATTGTGCCTGTAAAAAGTTCGCTGCCCTTAGAAATGGACAATCCCTTGTCTTGGTTTTTTTGAAAAATTGATCGAATCTTATTGTGTGCCTTGCTTGTTTTTACAACATTTTATCCAGTCACGGCTTGATCCAAAAGGAGTTGGAACTGGTGATAATCTCGACTTGATCCCCTGTTTTTAACTTCAGTAGTCAGGCACCATGCGACCATTTACCTTGGCACCGACCGCTTTTTCACCAACTTTGGTATGGATTTCATAAGCAAAATCAATCGGTCCAGAGTCTTTTGGCAACGAGCGGACAGCTCCGTCCGGTGTAAAGACATATATTTCCTCAGCCAGGTAATTTTCTTTGACAGAATCCATAAAATCTTGCGCATCGTTTGATTGGTCTTGGAGTTCCATCATCTCCTTGATCCAGTTCATTCCAATCCGTAGATTCTTTTGCTATCAACTTGACCTTTAATGCCTTTTTATAAGCCCAGTGAGCGGCAACCCTCGTATTCAGCCACTTCGTGCATCTCTTTTCGTCCGAATTTGAAACTCAATCGGACCTTTAGGCCCATAAACGGTGGTGTGGATAGACTGATAACCGTTTGCTTTGCGATTGGCAATATAATCTTTAAAACGTCCGGGCATTGGTCGCCAAAGTTCATGAATGTAACCCAGCATGGCATACACATCACTTTGCGTATCTAAAATGCAGCGAATAGCAATCAAGTCATAAATTTCATCAAAACGCTTTTTCTTGTCCTGCATTTTTCCGATAAATGGAATAAATATGTTTTGGACGACCGTAAATTTCCCCATGAAGATTACGCTCAGACGCATAGGTTTCAATCTTATGAACCACTTCGTCCACTAATTCCTCACGTTCCCGACGCTTTTCCTTCATCAGGTGGGAAATCTTATAAAACTCTGTCGGATTCAAATATCGAAAAAGCTAAATCTTCCAATTCCCATTTAACACTCGAAATCCCCAAACGATGAGCTAATGGAGCATAAATTTCCATGGTTTCGCGTGAGATGCGTTCCTGTTTGTCTTTGCGCAGGTGCTTAAGTGTTCTCATATTATGCAAACGGTCTGCTAGTTTTACCAAAATGACACGGATATCCTTGGACATCGCCATTAGCATTTTGCGGTGGTTTTCAGCCAACTGTTCCTCGTGAGACATATACTTGACTTTACCAAGTTTGGTCACACCATCGACAATCACGCGCACATCATGTCCAAATTCGCCTTCCAAATCGTCCAAAAGTTGCAGCTGTGTTCTACAACATCATGTAAAAACCGCAAGCGACACTGACCGCATCCAACTTAGCTAGCTAAAATCCCTGCCACTTGAATCGGATGGATGATATATGGCTCACCTGATTGGCGAAATTGCCCCGATGCCGATCTACCGCATAGAATAGAGCTTTTTGCACCAAGGTGACATCTTCTGATGATAAATACTTTTCTAGTAAGAGCGACCACTTGATCGCCTGTTAAATTCACTTCTTTGGCATGTCTCTCTCCAGTTCTTCCTACCATTTTATCACTTTTAAGGCAATATGAAAACAAGGAAACACAGAAGAATGCAAAGCTTCTGTGAGAAATGCTGATCAAACTGCGATTACATATAGCTCATACCCAGTAAATAGTAATTACTCTAAGTTTAGAAAAAGCCCGCCTTTATATAGGCGGGTTGTGATGGAAGAGGTGATGCTTTTCTGCATGTAGCATATCTCCGATAAATTCAACATAAGCATAAATGAGATAGCAAGCTGATACAACACCCTAAAATAGCAATAAAAACAGCTCAAATAAGGTAGATAAAGACATGATGAACCTCCTCTCCTTACCAAGCAAAAGAAGTTTTCGCAATCTAGCCAGCAGATTTGTTTCAGTGCTTCCATCCTTTCTAGCCAAACTAGATATTTCACTTATATTATACCAAAGTTAGGAGTTAAGAACAATGAAATGAGAGCTATTAAAGCTACTTTTTCCTACTGTATCAATTCTGTCAAAACACTAACTGCACTTAATGCGTAAAGTGGAGCTGTCTCTGTCCGCAAAGATACGTGGACCCTAGCCCTGCAAGTATAGCTCCTGCTTCTTCCAATGTAGTACTTTCTGCTGGAGACAGACCGCCTTCTGGCCCAAAGACAAATAAAATCCGACTTCCTATTTCAAGTCCTGTCACAGCCTTGACCAAAGCAGCAGACTCCCCTCTTTGGCAGATTCCTCATAAGCTACAATGACGCGGTCAAACTGGCTCAAACAATCTAAAAAGTCAATTTTCTTCTCAAAAAGTCGGACTTCTGGTACCCGATTGCGTTTGCTCTGCTCGGCTGCTCCCAAAACAATCTTTTCAAGTTTTTCTGCCTTTTTGGCTAATTTCTTACCGTCCCACTTGCTACAGACCAGTCTGCTGGAAAAGCCCAGATAGCAGCTGCTCCCAGTTCTGTCGTTTTCTGAGCCACCCATTCCAGCTTGTCTCCCTTGGGAAAGCCAGAAGCAACCGTCACATGAAGCGGCAGCTCCGCGTTATCTGGAAATGCTTTCTACCAGATTCAACACGTGGCGCTCCCTCATCCGCAACTCTTGCTAGACGTTTAATGCCATCTTCAAAAACTAGCACCACTTCATCATCTTCTACCAAACGCATGACAGAAAACATATGCTTAAGGGTATCTTTATCTCTGATAATGACAGGATTTTCAACCTGTCCCTTCACAAAATACTGCTGCATCTAGCCTCCTATCACTCCTGAAATCTCCTTGGTTTTTCTTAAAGACACAGGCATTCCACTCGCCCCTGGAATCATGTGGGTCTCAAGGAAAAATCCAGCAGTTTCTGCCGACTCCCGCACCAGATTCCATTTCTCAGAGATAATCCCTGCTCATAATCAGATAGCCCTCATCCTTAAGCAAACGGTAAGCATCGTCCGTCAGATTTACCAAAATATCCGCCAGAATATTAGCTACAATGACATCCGCCTCGATGTCAACGCCTTTTGAGAAGGTCGCCAGCTGCCACATGAATATTTTCGTAGTCCCAGCATTCAAGGCAATATTTTCCTGAGCAACACGGACAGCCACATCGTCCAAGTCATAGGCATAGAGATCCTGAGGCCCAAGAGAGAGCTAGCAATGAGAGGACACCACTTCCTGTGCCTACATCCAGCACCGTTTCTCCGCCCCGCAAGACCTGCTCCAAAGCAAAGAGACTCATCTTGGTGGTCGGATGAGTGCCCGTTCCAAAAGCCATACCGGGATCTAGCTTGATGACTTTCTCACTCGGACCAGCCTCATAGTCCGTCCATGACGGCACGATGGTCAAGTCATGGGTAATCGCGAGCTGGCTCAAAGTATTTCTTCCAGTTGTCTGCTCCAGTCCCTCCTCAGCTAGCTGCTGAGTAGTTAGCTGAGTTTTTCCAATCTCCAAACCAAAATCCCTCAGCTGAGCCAACCGCTCTTTTCACTTCCTGACGAATCATTTCAAGATTCGCTGTTTCTGGATAATAAGCCGTAATGCCAACCGTATTCAGCTGCTCTACCTGAGGCAACACCTCCCCAAAAGGACCAGCTTCCCCCAGATAATCCGCACTGTCATCAATCGCCACACCTTGACTGCCTAAATCAATCAGAATATTACTGACTGCTTCTTCCGCCTCACGGCTGACCGTAATGGTTAGTTCTTGCCAAGTGTTCATATAACTAATACTCCTTGCTATATTCTAAACCAATTTCTTTAAAAATATAAAACCGTAATACCTCTTGACAAAGCTGAAGTAAATCGTACATCTCATGGTAGTCAGTTATTAAATTTTATAATTAGAACGTTCTTCTCCGTGGGTATAATAGTTCCTCGTATCGTATAATCTATTAACAACCTCTGATATCTCTTGATTTGAAAAATATTGTTGCTTTTAATTCTACAGATATATTTTCAAAAAGATAAAGTCAATTTTTCCTTAAGTCACTATCTTTTTCGTTTATACTTCAAGCGATTTCTTAGTCGGTTTTTTAAACTCTTTATCTACATTTTTATTTATATAATTGATTACTGATTTATATTCTCGCTTTCTTCGTTTGAAATTATATTTTTAGGTTGTACAATAAAAATTTCTAGCATACACTTCTAGATTTCTTATTGAGTCCATAAATTGATCTTCTAAGTACGGCTTTTGCTATGTAAATTCGCTGTGAACTTACTAACAATAAATTCTAATTTTTCTTTCTTATTAAACCAATCGTTTAAAAATAATTGCAAATTTTTATCCATTTTCATTAAGGAAATATTATGTAATCTAAATTTATCCCATCTGGTAACGCTCCTTGAATGTTGAATAAAATACTTCCCTTAATAATAGGATAATTATTATCTTTACGTTTCTCACATAAAAATTCTATCCCCACAAAAGATAATGGTTTATCAGATAAAAATCTCAACTAAGTCCTTAACCTTCATAGAGACTTCATAGCACTTATCGAATGAGACTTTTTCCTTCCCATGCGGGGGATAATATAAGTTTATAATGTGGACTTAATGTCAAATTATCATAAGTAAATGTATACTCCACAGTATCTTTAAATTCTAAATTTTCAGACTCTATGACAACTTGATTCACAGGGTAATTTGAAAGATTTACATTGATATTAAAATCTTGCTGTTCAAAATCTCGTTCGGTATTAACAATAGACTTACCAATCCAATCTCTATATGATCGAAAAGAAAATTCATAGTTTTGAATCTGAGTATCTTCTAACTGATCAATCAATTGTGACAGTAACTGCTCAAAGTTCCCATCATTTTCTAAATAATTATAGTCAATAGTGAAAATTTTAAAATTTTTAATACGATATTTCCTCATCGGAAAGCCTGGAATATTATAAGTTCCAAAACGGACTACCATAAGATTCCAAAATCAAGAGTTTACCAGAGGAATCAAATCCATAAATTTTATCCACTGATTCTCAAAATTAACTTTAATAACATCGTCATCAGGAAACTCTCCAAAAATTTCTAACACAATCTCTTCAGGCGAGTAAGTCAAAATACCGCTATTTCCTCATCACTAATAATTTTTGTTTTGTCAGTTGAAAAATTACCTTTGATTTCAAACTCTTTTATCCCATGAGTACGTTTTGTATGTTAATTTTTCCCATATCTCTATATTTTTTAATATCCTCCAAACTCCACATCAACTACTCCTCATTTACCAGTCTCTACTCAATTTCCTTCGTCATATAAAACCATATCCATGCCCTCTTGCTCTGGTTCAGTATGCGTTTGATGATAGCCGCATTTTTCATAAAATTTGACCATAGGCTCATCTTGGAAAACCGTACATAAATCCCACTGAGTAATCGTCGAAAATGTTTTCTCAAGCAGGTGAATCCCTTCATAACCATAGCCTTTTCGCTGATACTGAGGTAAAATCGCAGCTGTCCCAAGCCAACCTTCTGTTCGCGCATCGTTGGTCTGCAAGCGAAGAAAGCCAACAATTTCCTCTTCGTCTTTGACAAAATAGTAAAAACTATTAGGACGTTCCACCAACTTCCACTTAATCCGCTCCCTATCTTCCAGATACGGGTCATACTGGTCATGATATTTTTCGTAGACAGCTTTAAAACTAGCACGTTGAATATTGATAATGGTTTCTAAATCTGTAGCTTCTGCTTGTTCTATATGAATCATATCTGCACCTCCAAATAATCTCCCAATCTACTTTTTCAACTGCGGATGACGTTTTCATCCGCTAATAATTCTTCTATATTTGCCAATTTGTAGCCCTGTCCTTCGTCACCAAAGACAATCTGATCTATCAGTTCTTGACAAATAGAGGCCACCATGAAAACAGAAACTTTCTCAGGATGAACAAATCCCTGATAACATTTGACCCATGTAATGGAATCCTCCATGAGTTCAATGCCCAGCTCCTCGAAGACTTCTCTTTGATGCACTCAAAAGGCGTCTCATCCTTTTTTCTCCCACCGCCAGGAAAATCCCACATATTCAGGTAAGGAATTGTCGGAATATCGTCTCTTAAAATGGTCAAAATTGTATCGCCATACAGCAAAAGCAATTTTACAGCCTGAGAAATCAAACGTTTGATGCAAAACAGTCATATCGCTCATTCTCCCCTTCCTCCGTACAATTACTCGTCTTCTTGGACACGCTTGTGTTTTTAGTACCTCGGATATGAATAGAAATCCGTCTCAGTCAAATCAGCTCTGCCTTTTTCAAAAGCTTCATTATTCCAGACAATTTCAAATTCTTCTACCGCTGGATCTGCTAGAAAGTCCATGAGAGCATCTAACCCTTCTTCAGCCGTCTGCTTCAAAAAGTCCACAAAGTAGGTCAGGAATTCACGAGACAAACCTTTCTTTGGCTCATAAGGGACAACTGTTAGATAATCCTCTATTTCAAAGTGAGACTTAGCAGGGTTATAAAAGAGAACGCTTTCTTCAAAGAAAATATCTTCTGCACTACTTTTCCCCATCTATATCTAAAAAGTTCTATGCTATTTGCATTTTGCACTTCTAAGAGAAATGACAGCTCTACTGCATGGTTTTTTTCTTGTCCCAATTGATTTCATAGTCAAATGGAAAGCTTTTTCTCCATTTCTTCATCTAATATATCCAAAAAAATCCATACTTCGCCATAGCCAGCCTCTCTAATCCTATAAAATGTGTTAAAATAGATACAACTATAGTAACATAAATCAGAACAGTTGAAAAGAATACCAGTAAGGAGGAAAAACGTATGCCAGAAAATTTAGCGATTCGCATGCGACTAAAAAAATATCGATCAGGTCATCGGTCAGAAACATCTGGTTGGCGAAGGAAAAATCATTCGTCGCATGGTGGAAGCCAATCGCCTGTCTTCCATGATTCTCTACGGTCCACCAGGGATTGGCAAGACTTCAATTGCTTCTGCTATTGCCGGAACTACCAAATTTGCTTTTCGGACCTTTAATGCTACCGTTGATAGTAGAAGCGCCTGCAAGAGATTGCAGAAAAGCCAAATTTTTCTGGTGGTTTGGTGCTGCTTTTAGATGAGATTCACCGCTTAGACAAGACAAAACAAGACTTCCTTCTCCCTCTTTTTAGAAAATGGTCTGGTCATCATGATTGGTGCCACAACAGAAAAATCCTTTCTTCTCTGTCACTCCTGCCATTCGCAGCCGGGTACAGATTTTTCGAGCTGGAGCCTCTGACAAATGACGATATTAAACAAGCCATTCAAACAGCCCTGACGGACACCGAACGAGGTTTTTGATTTTTCCTGTCCAGCTAGATGACGACGCACTGGATTTTATTGCCACTTCCACGAATGGCGACTTGCGTTCAGCCTTTAATTCTCTAGATTTTAGCAGTCCTTTCTACCTCAGCGGATAATTCAGGCGTTCGCCATATCACTCTGGATATTATGGAAAACAGCCTACAAAAGAACTACATTACTATGGACAAGGACGGAGACGGTCACTATGATGTCCTGTCCGCCTTACAAAAGTCCATCCGCGGGTCTGATGTCAATGCCAGTCTCCATTATGCAGCTCGCTTGATTGAAGCTGGAGACCTTCCCAGTCTCGCACGACGTCTGACGGTCATCGCTTATGAGGACATTGGTTTGGCAAACCCCGACGCCCAGATTCATACCGTCACAGCTTTAGAGGCAGCCCAGCGATTGGATTTCCGGAAGCCCGTATCCTCATTGCCAACATTGTCATTGACCTGGCGCTTTCTCCTAAGTCTAATTCTGCCATAGTAGCTATAGATAAAGCTCTTTCTGATTTGCGACAAAATGGGAACTTGCCTATCCCCGTCATCTACGAGACGGTCACTACGCTGGCAGCAAGGAGCTGGGAAATGCGCAGGATTACAAATATCCACATAATTATCCTGGTAACTGGGTGCAGCAAGACTATCTTCCTGACAAAAATAAAAATGCCGATTATTTCACTCCAAATGAAAATGGAAAGTACGAACGAGCCCTTAGCATGACTAAAAATAAGATTGATCAATTAAAAATAACTAAAAATTATGGTATCGTTTGCAAAAATCAATTTTTCTCTTGAATTTTTCAAAAATTGTGGTATCATAATTATAGAAACGCTGTGGTGTACGACTTCACACTTAAGTGTTGACCGACTATTTTTCTGTATTATTAGGGAAACAAAAAGACTTCTAACAGCTTGCAGGCCGTTTCACGCGAAGCAGCTTCAGTTAGAGCGAGTTGCCCACCTGCTTAATTGCGCGGGTTCAATACAAATCGTGAAGGTCCGGCACCAATACAGCTTTTTCTGTTGCCTCCTTAGCTCAGTTAGTGAGCAGTGGACTCTTAATCCATGGGTCACAGGTTCGAGCCCTGTAGGGGCATCTATTTATACAAAAAAAGCCTACCATATAGGCTTTTTGCCTACTCAACTATTTTTGCCCCATCATTTGCCCCTCATTTTTAAATCTATCTTTTTCTTTTTGAATCAAATTACATCTTAACAAATAGTGTAAAGCCAGTTACTTTTTGCTTTGATGCCATACAATATTTTCATGTAGAGAAGACAAATTTTTATCTTCTCTTTTTATTTTCAAAATGATAAAACTGATTTTCTTTTCATGAATCAGACTGAAACTTCAAATTGTCCATTTATTTTATTGACATTTTCCTATAAAAAGATGTAAAATACTTTTTGGGGAACTATAGCATTTTACACTCAATCACAATATATAGTATCTAAAATAAGATTTTGTAAATTTGACAACTATACTTTGTAGTTGTGTAAACAGTATATAATTTCCTACTTTTTATTATCAAACTATACTATAGGGGGTATTGAAATGAAATTTTCCAATCGTTTACTGCTATTCCTTTACAGGAGTTGTTTTTTTGTCCTTTTAGCACTTTTTCCTATTTTACAAACCCAGCAGCTAATCTTGTTGCTTACAGCTGGTGGATTGCATTTGGTTTACTGGTTTGCTTTCTATAGCAGCTATTTTTAGGCTATTTCTCTGTACCAAAAGAGCTTCGCTCACCTGTTTATCTTTTTCGAAGGGATTGTTAATCTTCTCTTAGCTCTTTACCTCGTTGCTTATGAGCTTTGTGACCCTGCCGGTCGTCATTCCAACCATTTTAGGAATTTGGTTAATTGTAGAAGCCATTATTGCTTTTCTTTAAAGGTAATCGTCTGGGATTGATTTTTCCCTATTATTGTAGCCATATTATGTGGATAGCATTGCTTGCATTTTTACTAGGTCTAGTGATTCTGTTCAATCCAGTAGCTACAAGTGTCTTTGTCGTTTATGTCGTTGCCTTTGCATTTTTAGTTGCTGGCTTCACCTACATTATTGATGCCTTTCGTAAATAATCTAGTTGCTATTTCTATCGCATTCTAAAAAGCTGGGAAATCATATTCTCAGCTTTTTCGTATCTTTAATTGTCACTTTTTCGCATCCCATTCTGCGTAGAATTGCTCTAAGTATTCTTCCAAAAAGTGGTGGCGACCTATCGCTAATTGCTTAGCATAGTCTGTATTCATCAAATCTTTTAACTTCAACAACTTTTCATAAAAATGTAGAATTGCTGTTCCTTTATTGCTTCGATATTCTTCTACCGTCATATCTTCTCGTGGTCGCAAGGCAGGGTCATGAATGGGTCTGCCCGTATGTCCAGAATAAGCCATAGTTCGTGCTATTCCAATCGCTCCAATCGCATCCAAACGGTCAGCGTCTTGAACAATTTTCCCCTCCAAAGTGCTGACATTTTTCTGCTGATGACCACCTTTAAATGACATCGTTGCAATAATCTCCAGTACATGAGCTGTTTCCTCATCTGAAGCCTGATGATTCTGTAGCCATTGCTTGACCTTTTGCAAGCCCACCCCTTCATTCTCATTTAATTTCCCGTCAGCTATATCATGCAGCAAGGCAGCTAGCTCACAAATAAAAACATCTGCTTGTTCTTGTTTGGCAATTTCTACAGCATTGTTTGTGACACGCACAATATGCCACCAGTCATGCCCACTCATCTCGTCTTTCAATTCAGCATAAACAAAATCTCTTGCTTCTTGAAGAATTTTCGCTTGTCTATCCATTATCATCTATCTCTTTATTTATATACATAAAAATCTCGAAATGATTTCGAGACTTTCTTGATTGAATTTATTTCTCAAGCCCAATTGTTTTCATTTTTTCTTGAATTTGTTGGTAGACTTGATTCCAATCATTTGGATCTGCAATATCCAAATCATCCGTTGCAATTCTCATTTTAGGACTGTAATTGTAATCCTCATACCAACTTTTGATAATGCTTGTAAAAGCAGTTGATAGTAGTCAGCGAGTCCATTTCTTCATTTGGTTGCTCATAATCGCGACCGCGTTTTTTTGATATTATCCATAATGTGGTCAAAACTACCGTCTAAATAGATCAACAAATCTGGCGCTTTCTTAGGCAGACCTTGATTTTCTTCCATCATATTGTCCAAAAGTTCCAAATAGATATTGTACTCTTGCTCACTAATGCTGCCTTTGAGCGTATTGATATAGGTAAACAGAGCATCTTCATAGATAGAACGATCTAGAATATTATTGTCATCATAATAAGCCGCTTTGATCATTTTTAAAGCGTTTATTTAGAAAAATAAATCTGCAAAAGCAAAAACCATACTTATCAGGGTCTTCATAATACTTATCCAAAATAGGATTTTCTTCTACCGGTTCAAAAATGGCTGCGTTCCTAATTCCTCGGCTAGTCGATAAGTGTAGGTCGTCTTTCCTCCCAATCATGCCCGCTAAAATAATCACTATCTTCCCTGCCTCCCAAATCTATCCAATATCAGGTTATCAGCCTCAGCTGAACCACCATATATTGTGCTATGATAACACAATATATTGATGACGTCAAGATATAAAAACTTCTAAATGTATAAACAAAAATAACCTTGTGCAAAAGAAGCACGATTAGCTCCAATACAAGCATTATTTTTAGGATTCTCCATTCGTGACAGTAAATTTAATATGCGAATAATCTTTTTCTAAATCTTTCCCTTTCAAAAAGCTGTCGCATCTTTTTAATCTGAATGAGGTCAATTCCTTGCGCTTGTGCTGCAAATACACAACCACAATAGCATTGGCGGTAAATGTCGTACTCCTCGCACATTTCGACCGAGCGCTTATAGCCTTGATTTTTTTCTTGAAATCACTAGGAAGATACTGCGTTGCGTAAACTTTCTGCACTTCAATTCCAACGCTATTGATCGTCTGCGAATTTTTATGAGGGCTGATTGTCAAGGCGCTTCCAAAATAATCAAATCCCAAATCAACCGCCACTTGCGCTGTTTTATCAAGCGATAATCATAGCAGACTTTACAACGATCGCCACCTTCGGCTCTTCTTCCAAACCGTGTACTGTTCGGAAAAATTCTTGTGGCTCATAGGGGGCTTCTAAATATTGAACATGATTACCAGTATTTTTCATTGAAAATCGTGAACAAATTTTTGGGCAACATAGGCACGACGCTGGTATTCTGCTTTGGGATGAATATTTGAATTAGCAAAATAAACTGTCACGTCCGCATACTGGGTCAAATACTCCAGCGTATAAGTGGAGCAAAGGCGCACAGCAGGTGTGCATTAAAAACCGTAGGACGCTTCTGGTCCGCCTCCCAAACTTTGACCATTCGCTGCATGACACGATCATAGTTTATCTTTTTGGTTGGGATTCATCTTTACTCAGAATGTCTTCAACATCAATCATCGTTTTCTCCTTGAAATGTATCACTATTTTTACCACAGAAAGGGAGTAGTGACAAATAGACAGAATGAATATCATTCTCAGGCAACACAATTTATTCAGCAGAGAGAATAAATCTCTAATATTCAATGAACAATAATTCTGTTTCGTTTGTCTTCTCTGTACCTATCTTATGTGCCCAAACTCAAAAATAATAAAAAGAGAAGCGAGCTTGGATTTATTGAATCCATCACCACTTCTCTTTTTAATATCCTTGAGGCACGCTTACACTAATATAAAAGTAATCTTGTACAAAATTGAACATGATTAAGAACTGTATTTCTTAAACTACATCATTCCACCCATCATACTTGGATCCATTGCTGGAGCAGGGGCTAGCTGGTTCTGGTTGGTTAGCAACAACTGCTTCAGTTGTTAAGATGAGAGCTCGCTACTGAAGCTGCATTTTTGAAGAGCAGAACGAGTAACCTTGACTGGGTCAATAATTCCTGCATCAATCATATTCACCCATTCACCGGTAGCAGCATTGAAACCAGTCCCTGCTTCCGAATTTTTCAAGCGGTCAATGACGATAGAACCTTCAAATCCTGCATTTAGAGCGATTTTGACGAACAGGTTCTTCCAATGCTCGAAGAACGATGTTGCGACCAGTTGCTTCGTCACCTGACAAGTCTAGTGCTTCAACGGCACTAAAAACATTGACAAAGGCTGTTCCACCACCTGAAACAATCCTGCTTCGACAGCTGCACGAGTTGCATTGAGGGCATCTTCAATACGGAGTTTCATTTCTTTGAGTTCTGTTTCTGTTGCAGCACCAACTTTGATGACAGCCACACCACCTGACAATTTCGCTAAGCGTTCTTGGAGCTTTTCACGGTCAAAGTCAGATGTAGAACTTTCGATTTGTGACTTAATGACAGCCACACGGTTGGCAATCGCTTCTGCATCACCAGATCCTTCAACGATAACAGTGCTATCTTTGTCCACAGTTGCTTTTTGAGGCTTGTCCAAGTGCTTCAATCGTTGCATCTTTCAATTCCAGACCAAGGTCTTCTGTAATCACTGTACCGCCAGTCAAGATAGCAATATCTTCTAGCATCGCTTTACGACGATCCCCAAATCCTGGTGCCTTCACAGCGACTACATTGAAAGTACCGCAGATTTTATTCAACACAAGAGTTGGAAGAGCTTCACCGTCGACATCATCTGCGATAATCAAAAAGCGGACGGCTTGTTTTTCAAAAATATTTTCCAACAAAGGAAGAATTTCTTGGATATTAGAAATCTTCTTATCTGTAATCAAAATATATGGATTATCTAAGTCAGCAACCATTTTTTTCATTGTCTGTCACCATGTATTGAGAAAGATAGCCACGGTCAAACTGCATACCTTCAACAACATCTAGCTCTGTTTCCATTCCCTTTTTGATTCTTCAATAGTAATGACACCATCGTTGCCAACTTTTTCCATGGCTTCAGAAATGTATTCTCCGACTTTTTCAGAACGTGATGAGACAGCTGCAACTTGCGCAATGGCTTCTTTGTTAGAAACCGGAACAGAGTTTGCTTTTAAGGCTTCAACAGCTGTTGCAACAGCTGTTTCAATACCACGACGAATGCCAATTGGTTTGCACCAGCCGTTACATTTTTAATCCCTTCGCGGACAATTGCTTGGGTCAACACAGTCGCAGTAGTTGTTCCGTCACCAGCGATATCATTGGTTTTTGATGCAACCTCTGACACCAACTTAGCTCCCATATTTTCAAAATGATCTTCGAGTTCGATTTCTTTTGCAATGGTGACACCGTCATTTTGTGATGAGTGGTGAGCCAAATGATTTTTCAAGAACGACATTGCGCCCTTTGAGGACTAAAGGTTACTTTAACGGTATCTGCCAAAATATCAACACCACGCACCATGGCGCTTCTTGCATCCGCTGAAAATTTAATATCTTTTGCCATTTTTACAATTCCTCTTTCTATAAATGTTTAATTTATTCAACAATCGCTAGAATATTTGCTTCATTGACAACGAGGTACTTTTTCTTCGCCGTCTTTAACATCAATTCCCGCGTGGCTTTCAGCAAGAACGGTATCACCAGCTTTTTACGCTTGGAGCAACGAGTTCACCGTTGAGTGTACAGAATCCTTCCCCCGACAGCCACAACTTTTGCCGTCTTTGTGGCATCTTGTCCTGCACCTGCAATGACAAAACCACCAACTTTTTGTTCTTTTTCTTCTACTTTTTAAGACCACACGGTCGCCTAATGGTTTAAGCATTTGTTTACCTCCAATATCTTGTTTTAGCACTCCATTAGTACGAGTGCTAATATTTACATTTTCTATTGTATCACTTGGTCAGAAAATAGTCAAGACTCTGTCAAACGACAAAGTTTTTAGGGGAAAGCAAATAATTTTTTATCGAACCAATCTTAATTTTTCTTCAAAATCATCAATGACTTTTTTGAGATTCAATCGTCCTTTGTAAATACCATAGCCAAAAACGAGCATGGCTAATATTCCCAACACTGCTAGGATCATTCCAAGAACAAAAGGCAATGAGATTGATTTGACGGGAAAAATAGACCAGAACAAGACCGATACTAGCAATGGTAAAGAAGAGACTAAACCAACGTCCGAGATTTTCAATCATGTGTTTTTGATATTGAATTTCCGTTTCATATCCTTGAATCAATTCTTGTTCTGTCATAATTTTCTCCTATTTTTAGTATTTTCAATCCTGGGTTGAAGAATCCAACCAATACACCAAGGAAGGCTACTACAACAAGAAGCAACATTACTTTGATTGGTGAAAGGTTTTTCTTCGCCATCAACCACCAGCAAAAGACGATAAACAAAGCTGTCAATAGACCTGGATAAACACCATCTAATTGATCTTGCAGTACCAAGAAAGCTTTTCCTGAAGGTCTTTCAACTGAAAAGCTGTCTTCACAGGTACCCATGTTGCTGCAACAGCACCGATGACCATACCACCGATGATAGAAACAGACTTACGGATAGCTTGTCCTTGAGGGCCTACAAGAAATTCAACCGCTTTATCTCCTAGTTCGTACCCTTTAAAGTAGGCGAATTTCATACCAAAGTAGGCGAGCAAGTTCCAAACCACGATATAGAAAATCGCACCAAGTGGCGAGCCACCATTTGACAAACCGAGAGCAATACCTAGTATAATCGGAATCAAGGTACCAACAATCAGTGAATCACCAATTCCTGCAACAGGTCCCATGAGACCAGCACGAAGACCGTTGATTGTTTCGTCATCTACTCCATCAGCGCCCATTAGCACGCGCCTCTTCTAGACCAGCTGTAATTCCTACAATCAAAGCACCTAATTGAGGTTCTGTGTTGAAGAATGCAGTGTAAGTATGCATTGCTTTTGCTTGGTCTTCTTTTTTAGGATACAATTCTTCCACGATTGGCAGCATTGAAGCTAGGTAACCAAATGTTTGCATATGTTCTTGTGAGAAGCAAGTTAAGTTCCCATAATACCAATGATGGAAAGATTTTCCTAATGTTTTTCGTTAATTTAACCATTTTTAAATATCCTCCTCATCGTCGTCATCATCAAAACTTGCACTTGCGGCTGCTTGTGCTCTTACATTTTTAGCCATTTGAATTTCATAGAATAATACTGCGAAAAATCAATGAAATCACTGCACAAGATACAAGGTTAAAGTCCTAGTGAAGCTGCTAATGTAAAATCCAACAAAGAATGGAATGAAATCGACAGCTTTTTCAACAATTTGTTTCAAGAGGATTGCAATTCCGACACATGGAAGGAGAGAACCAACTGTGAAGAGGGTTTTCATTGGAATACCGTCCAATGGAAGTGCCGTTTTTAAAGCTGTAACTGCATCTGCACCTAATTTACACATAATGAGGGTTGGCAAGAATGAGAATACCAAGTGTGAAATCAAGGAAGCTCCCAGTCTACTACATATGAGCGTTTAAACTCACCTTTTTCAACAGCTTTCCAACCAATATAGTTTGCTAAAAGCAAGTTCATAGTAGCTGTACCATAGAAAAGAACTGTACCAACTGTACCAACGAGTGTTCCCATTGATTTAGCCAAGTTAGCAGCGTCTGCAGAGTCAGTGATAGTCCTTGCGATTGGATAGCTACCATTGCCAACGGAATTCCAATATAAGAAACCGCACGAACGTCAGCCGAAACCGTACCACCAGGTGTTACCAAAGCGATATAAACGAGCTGCATCGCAACCCCACAGATGATACCCTAATTTCACATCTCCTAGGATCAGTCCTGAAACTGGCCACCTACAAGTGGGCGTCCAAGAGTATAGTTACCAATGGAAGTACCACCCTAAACCAGGCATAGATGATAGACAGGCAAATAATCCCTAGTAAAAGCGGCTTGAAACCACGAAATTGTCATAATAAAGCCTCCTTAATGCTTATTATATTTTTTTAAAAACCAAATTTAGATTTGAAATCGTCCCAGTAGCCAATAGACACATCTGGCAAGAGTTGGAATTTCACTTTATAGCCAGCTTTTGAATCGCTTCAAGTGCTTCCGCTTCTTCCTGTGTAATGGATTGATTATTTCTAATTTAATAGCTCCTGGACGGTCATTGGCTGGACCAACAATAATTTCTTTGATATCGCTAGGCACAAAACCTTGATCAACTAGTATTTCTTTCATGTCAATTGGATTTTTAGTAATCAAGAAATAGCGACTATCGGAATCCAATACCTTTTGTGATTTTTTCTTTCCATGCTTCTTTTGTCCAAACGAATGTTTTTTTATCAGAAGCTGCTTTGTAGGCTTGTTTCAAAACTGTATTTCCTGCTGCAGCATTATTGACAGCAACTAAGCCGTCACTGAGGATATTCTTTTGCCCAACGAGTTACTGTTTGACCGTGAATCATACGGTCATCAATACGCACAAATGAAATTGTCATGATAAATCTCCTTTTATTTCTTCTTAAATGTCATCTTCGTCATCTTCATCACTAGCAGTCACATCAAATTCTTGCAGAGCTGCGGATGCTTCTGAGAGAATGGCTTGTGCCAAGTCTTTTTCCTTCCAACATATCCTTCATTACTAAGCCTGTGAGTGCCATTGTCAAATTGAGACCACCAAGTACGACTGCCGTGTTTAACTTACCAAGTTCTGACAAAACGTTGCAAGCTGTCGTCAAAGGGACTTCCTCCGACAATGTCTGCCAACACCAAAACCGTATCTTCTGTTACCCAGATTTGCTAACGCTTGACGAAAGTCAAGAGCGAAATCATCAACAGACTTGCCTTCTTTCAGACCTACTGCAATGACTTGGTCGGTCTTATCACCAGCAAACATCTTCAATGAGCTTTGCACACCTTCTGCTAGTCCACCATGACTGACTAGTACTAGATATTTCATGTTCTTTCCTCCTTCATTTCTGTCTTTATTTTTACTAAATATGGAACCGATTTCACATTGTCAAATGTCACTTTGTAAAGATGACATTTGTTAGTTAAATATGACAAATGTCATATAGTTTTTCAAAAAGAAAAAAATAGCCAGTTTTGAGCTAAATCTCTCATCTGACTATTTTGATATTTATTCTTCGTTAAATCTCTATTTGCCTGTTTCTTCCATTTCCTTTGAATACTTGGTAAGATACTGTCTATTTCATTGTTTTTGAGAGCATTTCCCAGTAAATAATCCAGTCGTTCCAAAGAATGATAATCTAAGTCTCTGCTAATATCTAACACCGAATGCTTCATCATATGATCCAGTCGTTGCGATGTCAGCGAATCCAGCCCAAAATCATCTGCCTGTAAAATCTTTTTCGTCTGACTGCTTTTTGACAACTGATGTCAAGACAGAGGTCCCTTGTGATTTTGCAAATAGTTCTTGCTGATTTTTTTGATTTTGACACAGCAATTTCATAAACTCCCAAGCTAATTTATCCTGTTTTGTCTTTGAAGACATAGCAAAAAGAGACGTTTTCACTTGGGTCGCAGGAATGCCCGCTTTAGCGGCTGGCATAGGAATGCAGGTCCAAGAAAATCTAGAATATTTTGCCACATGATAGGGATAGGGTTTATAGGTTCGATATTGAGCCAAACTCATGGGATAAAAGGCTACCTTACCTTCATCAAAATCATTTGACGTTACCTTGTACCGTTGATTTAATGAATCCAATTTACTGATAAAAGAGAGTGCTTGATGCATTTCCACACTATCAACATTGACACCACTTTGATTTCTCAAATGCCCATTATAAGCTACCAGAGCCTGTTTCCAAGTATAATCCGTAATGCCATACTGGTCAATCAAACCATCACCATTTGTATCCTTTGTGACTTTTTGACAAATTGCATATAAGTCTTCTAAAGTCCAATTGGAATTAGGAATCGAAATGCCTTCTTTTTCCAGCAAATCCTTATTGACACACATCATGATAGGATTGCTTTCAATCGGTAAAGCATAACTGTGTCCCTGATATTGTCCAGCTTGATAAGCAACTGGATAGTAAGCCGCAGCCTCCTCTTTACTAATCAAAGAATCCAAGGATATAAAAGCCCTCAGAAGCCGCTAACATAGAAAAATCATTTTCAGGCACCATAAACACATCTGGTTGTTCACCTTTTAGAATCTTTTCTGCTAGCCAATTGTCATAGTCCTTTTTAGGAATGCCGCTCTCATAGATGACTTTGACATTGGGATGTGACTTTTCAAATTGGCGGATAATATTGTCTAATACTCTATTCTCACGACTATTCGGAACGTCCCAGCTGCTGCCTGCATACACTCCAATTCGCAAAATCTTTTTTTGATTGGAAGTCCATAAAACAAAGCTAAGGGTCACTAAAAGGAGAGCCGAGGCGAACATCGTCAAATACCTCATCCGCCACTTCATTTGTCATTGTCCTTACTAAAATCACGTTGGGTAACACCTGTCTGCACAGCCCAAATAGCTAATTGCGTGCGATCTCGCAAATTTAATTTCGCCAGAATGCCTGACAAGTAATTCCGCACTGTCCCTTCAGACAAGAACAACTTCGCTGCAATTTCCTTGTTTGAAACTCCAAAAACCAATTTGTTGGATAATCTTCCACTCAGTCTGACTCATGTCTTCCACATTTTCTTCGGCAACAGAAATAGCAAAATTGGACTGTGCCATTTAGTGAAAAAGATTTTAAACACTTTGGTAGCAATGTTCGGATTAATCATAGCTCCGCCTTTGTAAAACCGTTTGAATGGCTAGTGCAATTCTTCATAGAAACTCTTTTAAAATGTAACCAGAAGCGCCATATTTTCAATGCTGAAAAAAATGAAATCATCATCATCGAAAAGTTGTTAGAATGATAATTTTGATATCTGGATATTGTTCTTTGACCGCCTTTTGTACAGAGAACGCCATCCATAACAGGCATTGAATGTCCATCAAAAATCACATCTGGATGTATATGGTGAGTTTTTCGAGCACTTCCTTGCCGTCACCGACTGTTCCCACCACTTCAATATCTGAATGAGCCGATAAAAATAATTTGTAAAGACTCACGAATCAAGGCTTGATCATCTGCAATTAAAACTTTAATCATTCTTTCCTCCTATTTTCGGAATTTCAATATAGGTATAGAAACCGTTGCGATTTTCAAAATGAACATTCCACCAATAATCGCCAAACGCTCCTGCATTTGTTTGAGCCGAAACCATAGTGAAGCTCATCAAAAGCCGACCCCATCGTCTTGCATGGTCATGATATAATTCTCTTTTTCTAACAGAATCAAATCGTCTTGGCATGTCCATGCCGCACCGAATTTGTAATGGACTCCTGAATCACCCGAAAGACAATATCCTCTTTGCAACATCCAAATCAATCGTATCCCATTCATAGAGAAAATGAATTTCTAAATTAGAAATGGCTTCATATTCTCGAATAATTTTGAGCAATGCTTCTTTTAAACTATTGTTTTCTAGAGCGCCGGGACGCATTTTTATTGAGCGAGCTCGCACATCACGGATACCGTCTCGCACAAACCACAGAAACATTTTCTAACTGCTCCTTAGCACGATTTTTGTCAATATCCACCAATGCTTTAACCGCATCAATTCCAGCTGAAATTCCTGTCAAAGCATGCTCTATCGTATCATGGATTTCTCTGCAATCCGCTTTCTTCACGGTCTTCTACATTTTTCAGATAAGGCTAAATAACTATTTAACTCACGATTGGCTTGTGCTGCCATCCGCAGCTCTTCTTCAATATGGTGCTTTTCGGTCATTGCAGATAAAATATAAAATAGCAAAGAAATCATAAAGACAACCAGATTTAGTGAAAAGAGAAAATTCTTTCCAAAAAGGAGTGCCATGCGAATAGATTCTGGACAAAAAGCGAATATAAGTATCTCAACGAAGGCAATTTAACAAAAAGCGACATCAAGTGTCATAGTTGGATACGAGCAACATACTAAAGCTCAAAACGATAAAAAGAAAACCAATATTTCCGATCTTTGAGGTGTTAAATTCCTTAGAACCGTCAAAAATATCCGCAAAAACCAAAAGAATCAGACCATTATAAGAAGAATGCAAAAACTGAAAAATAACTAGCATCAGCAAAATTTCAATAATAGTTACTTTGTCATAAACGGATAATTGATTTGGATGTTTCTCGCGATAATAAAAACCAACAATAAAACAAGCATAAAGGCAATCGACATCCAAAAACTAAAGCTCGAGCGAGCCTGGGATAGCATCAAACGCCCTCAATAGTGAATGAGCATAACTCTTGTGACCACGTAATTCGTCGCAAAAAGATAAATAGACGCATTATAAAACAATAGCAATAAATTGATGACCATTAAGGCAATTTTGCTATAAAAATACTTTTATTCCGCTTCATTATTGCCACCCTGTAACTGTATATTTCCCAATATTATCTTTATTCAGCAAATGAACAGGAATCAGGTACTCCTTTTTGTAAGATTGATGCTTCATCATGCGCTCAATCACTTCTGTCACCTTTCTACCCATTTGAATCGGAGACTGAGCAACCGTCCCTGAATATCATTGGTATTGCCAAAAAAATTTTTAATATCAGGTGAGCCATCTACCCCATAGATAGCAATCTTATCTGTCACCCTGGTCTTTAATAGCAGCAAGAGCACCAATAGTGTCACGGTCATTCAAGGACATCACGACGTTAAATTGCATCCTTCAGCCAACGCTTTTCACCTGCGGCATACTTTTCGGTCTGCCCCAATGTTTCCCGTTCAGAAACCACTTGATAGGCAGAGTGCCCCTTAATCGTATCTAAAAACCCTTGAATCCGATCCATAGCAGATACTGCGTTATGGTGCTCCAACAGCAAAATATTCGCACTAGACAAACGTTTCATCATGTCTTTAGCTATCAGCACACCGGCTTGATAATTGTCTGACTCAATAGTAGTATTAACTTTAGCATCTTTGCTAACAGGTGCATCCACGACAATGATCTTGATTCCCGCTTTTCTGGCTTTTATTTAAAAGAAGTCAGAATCTTTGACTGTCACTCTTAACTGGGTTTATAACAATCACATTCACTTTTTCTTGAACAAAATAATCAATTTGCTGACTTTGCTTGTCTTCGTCTAATTCCGGATCTCGTACATAAAGTCGACTCCCCTGCTGATTCGTTTTTTTCTCAATTTCAGCATTCAAGGTTTTATAAAAATCATTGTTCATCGTCATATAGGTCGCTCCTACCTTGACCTGCTTGCTATCTGATGAATTTCCTTTTACATAGAGGAAAATTAACCCTGTCAATACAAGGACAAACAGAGAAAATAATAGATATTTACGATAATAGCGATATTGCTTTTGTCCTTTACCTGCTCCCATTTTTTCTCCTTATCAACATCAGTCTTAAACAGAAGACTCTGTTTTATCTAGGTTTATTATATTATATTTATACAAAAAGCAAAAACCTCGCCAAGAAAAAGAAGTGAAAAAACTTAAAAATCTCCCTAACTTCCTTGTTTTTAAACTCAAGTTGAAAACTAAATGCAATTCTCAGACTGTTGACTTCTATCTTGCCCATATTATTCATACATCATTGAAAGCATAAAATGCTAATTTTTCGCTGACTAGAGACAAATAGACTGGATGTTGTCCAGCCTAGCTTATCTTTATTAAAATGGCAATTCCTCTTCTTCCAGAAGCAAGTCTGCCAAATCTGCACCAGCATTATTCTCACGAATAGCTCGCTGTGCACGGCTTTCTAATAGCTGGAAACCATTGCAAAGCACTTCTGTGACATAATGCGTCACTCCGTCCTTCTCATAACGGCGAGGTGAAGTTCGCCGTCTAGTGAAATCAAGCTGCCTTTACTTGCATAACTTGCCAATGTTTTCCGGCTAACTTGCCCCAAACAACATTGACGAAGTCTCGCTTCGTTCACCATTTTGTCCTTTGTAGCGACGATTGACCGCAAGTGTTGCACGCGCCACAGATTTATCATTAGCTGTTTTGTTTAACTCTGGTGTATTCACCAAGCGACCGATTAAAATTACTTTATTATACATTTTGTTTTCCTCCTAACTATTTATTCGTAAGAGAAAGAAAAATCGTGAAAAATTCACGATTAAAACTTAATTCTATTTTTACTCTTGCCAATGCTTTGTAGTTGGATCAAAGGCTGTTCCTACTACTCCGAACTTGCTAATTCAATATCCACGTTTTGCGGAGCGTTTGGCAGCTGCAATTCATGAGGACTACACATCATACCAAAACTCTCTTCTCCACGCAGCTCACTAGGAAAAATCAAGTTTCCTTTTTGGCATCATAGCACCCGAAGCGCCCAATCGTCTTGAGACCCTACTTTTTAGCATTAGGCGCACCTGCTGATTTGAACCACTTTATCTGCTGCTACTTTACTTGACAAATATTAAGGTGGTCACTATCTGGATGAGCTACCATTTTTCACAATTTCACCAACCACAAATTTCGGCTCAAGGTCATTGACCAATTCTGGCTCAAAAACCTGCTTGGCTCAATTCTTGATTTAGAATTGAAATTTCTTCATCTGTCAAAAAGACTTGACCGCGTTCGGTAATATTAACAAGATTAGAAATCTGAAAAATATTCCAAGCAACCGTTTTCTCCATTGTCCAAACGATAAACACGCGCTACATTGCCCTTGCGTTCAGCAGCTAACTTAGCAGCTTGACCGTCTGCAACAATCACCATCAGCACGTCACCAACGTGCTCTTTATTATATGTGAAAAATCATTATTCTCCTATATCTTCAGTTTAACTGGGCTAAAAATTCATTGATTTGCGTCTGCGTTTTTCGCTCACGATTAACAAAACGGCCAATTTCTTGTCCATTTTCTAGGACTACTAGGCTAGGAATCCCATACACATCCCACTTTTTGGCAACTTCCATATAATCGTCACGATTGACCTCAACAAAGGTAAAATCAGGATTCTCTGCTTCAATCTCAGGCAAAAAAGGTTTAATAAAACGACAGTCTCCACACCACTCTTTTGGCTGTGAAAAAGAACACAGTCTTTCCTTCAGCGTTTCACAAAATGATGCCAATTCTTCTATATTTGCTGGAATAATCATTGTTCTTCCTCATAGGTCAGATTCGCCATTTTTCATACACAAATGTGAGGTGCCAACCATCTTCATACACCACACCACCAACCAATCGATGCTCATCTGACTTGTATAATTGCACATATAGTGTGGCAATATCACCTAGCTCAGACAAACTTTTCCGAATTTCAGCAACTAATTGCTCACGCTGCTCAGCTTCTTTTTCGTTCGTCCAACGTTTTAGTCGCATAAGCTGCAATCCCTACTCCTGCAAGTGCAGCCGTTGTTAATAGAATCTTTTTAGCTTTCATGACAATATTTTAACACAAAAGATAAATTGGGACAAATCGAAACACTACTGTTTTATCTTTGAATGCTACCCAACTATGATAGAAAAATGATAAAATAAGAACAGAAAGAAGGTTAAAGATGTCAGAATTATTTTCAAAAATCAAAAGAAGTAACAGAAATTGCTGCCGTTTCAGGGCATGAAGCGCCTGTTCGCAATTATTTACGTAAAAAAATGACTCCTCATGTGGACGAAATCGTAACAGACGGCTTAGGAGGCATTTTCGGAGCAAAACATTCAGAGGCTATTGATGCACCGCGTGTCTTAGTAGCTGCCCACATGGATGAAGTCGGCTTCATGGTGAGTGAAATCAAACCCGACGGAACTTTTTCGTGTGGTGCAAATTGGTGGCTGGAATCCACTCGTCGTTAGCAGCCAACGCTTTTAAACTTTTACTAGCTCTGGAGTTGAAAATTCCTGTCATTTCAGGATCCGTTCCTCCACATTTGACTCGTGGAACAGGTGGACCAAGTCTACCAAGGATTGAAGATATTGTTTTTGACGGTGGATTTGCTGATAAAGCAGAAGCTGAAAGCTACGGCATTCGTCCAAGCGATACGATTGTACCCAGATAGCTCTGCTATTCTCACAGCTAATGGGAAAAACGTTATCTCAAAAGCTTGGGACAATCGTTACGGTGTCCTCATGGTGAGTGAACTGGTTCAAGCTCTGAGCTGGACAAAAACTTGGCAATGAACTCTATGTTGGAGCCAATGTCCAAGAAGAAGTCGGCTTGCGTGGAGCCCATGTTTCAACGACTAAGTTTGACCCAGAAGTTTTCTTTGCAGTAGACTGTTCGCCTGCTGGCGACATTTACGGAGATCAAGGAGCTATCGGAGAAGGACTCTGATTCGTTTCTTTGACCCAGGTCACCTCATGTTGCAACATGAAAGATTTCCTTTTGACAACCGCAGAAGAAGCAGGCATCAAGTATCAATACTACTGTGGCAAAGGGGGAACTGATGCCGTGCCGCTCATCTCAAAAAACAGTGGTGTGCCTTCTACAACAATCGGTGTCTGCGCACGTTACATTCATTCTCATCAAACACTCTACGCATGGACGACTTTTGCAAAGCTCAAGCTTTCTTACAAGCTCTTGTTAAGAAATTGGATCGCTCAACCGTTGATTTGATTAAAACTATTAAAAAGTGCATATTTGAAAAGGCTGTGGACAGTGATGTCTCAGCCTTTTTCTGCTCTCATACTTATTGTTTAATCCCATTAACTTACGTAATTCGGGGATTCGTTGCAACTGTGGAACAATGAGCATCGTCACAACTACTCGTAAAGGAATTTCAAAAACAGACCATGCCCGAGTAGCGTATAGTGCAACAAAGGGTACTCCATATTGTAAATGGAGAGCTAAGGGCGTTAGGTAAAGGTCCCTACTCCCATAACAGCGATAGTTGCTAGTGTCACCCAAAGCCAGTCTTTCTTCCGTTCAAATCAGTACTTTGCCATAAAAAGAAATAACCATAGAGAATACCTTGCAAAGCTTCAATCAATGTAAACCAGATAATGAATGGTTGTCCTGACTCAAAAAGAAAAAGGAAAGCATATCATATACGGCAGAAACCAAACCAGATAAAATCGGACCAGCGACACTTCCCATAAGGGTATAACCAATGAAAGCTGGACTCAGCTTTCAACAAACGAGGGATGACAAAGATTGAAAACTTCTCTAAGACAAAACAAAGAGCCACAATCATTGCGAGGGCAACCAATAGTTGCACCGATAACTTTGGCGATCATATTCGCTCCTTTTTCTTTCGGGAGCCGTCAAAATGACAGCGGATGCAATGGCCTACCGCACAAATGTTTCGTTGTATGGCAACATCCCATCCATACACACTTAACGCAGACCACTTACTCTGTGCAAACAAATTGCTCTTTCATTCTATCACATTTTAACTATTTAGAAAACCTCCTTTTACCTATCGCTCATTAGATATTTTCTAACTTCTGCAAGGAAATAGAGAGCCTGTGATAAGCAGCAGCTCTTTCTCTCCATGCTTGGCTTTTTGTATTGCTCCAAATAAGGCAACCACTCTACATATGTTAACTTTTTCTTGCTTTGCCAAACATTGCATTTTCCTGTTGAAAAACTCCGTGAATCCTCAAAAAGTTGTCAAAAGTACACGAGATGTGGGAACCATTTTTAGTAAAGCAAGCATTTCATTCAACGCCTTAGTTTGAATACATGTAAATAAAATCGTTTTTGATAATCTGGAAAATGGCTTTCTAGGGAAGCAAGCAGAGCTTTTCAGTGCATGAGGATTGTGCGCCCTGTCCAGCAAGATCAAAGGGTGCTTTTGAAATTTTTCTCCAAGCGAGCAGGCCAGCACGTTCGTTTCAATACCCTGTCGCACCTCATTTTCACTCAACAATGGTAAACCTTTCAAGCTGCAATATTGATCACACAGTTCAATCGCCAGTCCCGCATTTTCAACCTGATGAATGCCCAAAAGAACAGTTTGATAGGCTTCTTTCTGCCGAAAGGCATTGGAAAAAGAGGAGTCTTCTCCTCTTCTAAGCCTTGCACAGACTCCACCTGATAATCTTTCTCATATCGTATGTGGGGTGCCTGACGTTGCTGAGCACAGTGTGAATAACTGCAGTGCTTCTGAAGAAATCTTCCTGTCACTACTGTAACACTTGCTTGATAATCCCCTGCTTTTTTGCTTGGCAATGTCTTCTAATGTCGTACCTAAAATAGCTGTGTGATCTAGTCCGATTGTCGTAATAGCTGTCAAATCCGGTTGACACACATTGGTACTGTCCAATAAACCACCCAGACCTACTTCCATTATGACCACATCTACCTCTTGCTGGCAGAAAATAATCATAAGCCAATGCCGTAATAATCTCAAACTCGTATTTCCTTCAATATCGTATCATCTGCCTGCTTTTTAATAACTCTTGATAAGATTGCAACAAAGAATAAAAGTCTTTAGCCTGAAATAGGCAAACCATTGATTGCAATTTGCTCATTATAGTTGAAGATAGACGATGTAAACGTTCACATGCAGTTTCTTTGCTTTGCAATAGCTGACGTAAATGTGCAATCGTTGAGCCCTTTCCATTGGTACCTGCCACATGAATGACTGATATTTGTAAATGAGGATTGCCTCGCAGCGATAATAGTCGTCGCACTCTTTCTAAGCCCAAATGTGGCTCTTTTTGTTTGGTGCTGCTGCAACCATTCTAACTGTTTTTCTTTTTGTATCATTGCTCTTCTCATCCAATCTATAATGCTCTCATTTTATCATAGAAGTGGAATTTCTACAAAATAATTTACAAAAATAATCAAGAAAAGAAGGAGAAAGCTATTGCACCAAATGACTGAAAATGGAGAATTCCAAACGAAGAGTTGGCTTGGAAATCAAGAAAGAAAGTAAACTCCCTAAAACCTGTATAAACAATAAAACAAGTTAAATCAGCTGAGTTTCGTAAAAGGATAAACAACAAACTCCCCTATCACAAAAACTCGTTCGTGCTTGACCTTTTTGACACAAAAATGAATAATGGATGACCGTACCTCAGGCACGAGAGCTACTATATCAACACCCTAGTAAGAAAAAGGGACGAGTGGACAAACAGGCTCAGGAGCAATTGTTGACCTTCTGACGCTGCTACCATCCCCTCCAATATCATCAGATAAGCTCCTATGGCATTGATAAATACCATCATGAGATAGGATAATCGCAGTAGGGACCAGTAATGAGCCGTTAAGAGCTCTGATTTAAAAATCTGTTAATTCTCTGGAAAAATAGCGAAAATAAAGCAAGCCAGCAAAAATAAAAATGAACAAAAACACAAAACTGGATTGCTGAAAACTTAATGATTTGGACAAGGGGCGTCGTCAGCAAGACCAAAGTAATCTGTGTCAAAATGATTAGCAAAACCTCATTTGAAGAATATTTTTATCTTTTCTCATCCCAACTCCTTTTTCTACCTCTTTTAGTATAAAATATTTTCAAAGGTCTCCTCAGAAGATGCCCTAAAAAGTTATTTTTATCTTCAAATAGTAAAAATGAAAGCAAAATGAAACACATTTCCTTAACAGTTGTTCTTTGTCCCACAACCAACAAGTTGACGCAAAGTATCAACTCAAAAACAGGCAAAATCTCTTTTGGATTGTATCCAATTAAGATTTTGTCTGTTTTTGAATGATAATTTAGTTCTTGTTTTCAGACCTATTTATTTGTCTTTTCTTCGTTAAGATTTCCAGTGTTTCAAGAAGGTTGTCAACATGAACTTCAATGGTATCCCCTGTCGCTTTGATTTTGACTTCAACGATGCGATCAGTGCTTTTTCCCCGATTGTCACACGGATTGGTAAACCCAATCAGTCACTATCACTGAATTTCACACCAGCGCGTTCGTTACGATCATCTGTCAAGACTTCGTAGCCAGCTTTGAACAGTTCTGCTTTCTAGTTGTTCTGTCAAGGCAAGAGCTTCCTCGTCTTTTAACATTTACAGGATTAGATGCACATCAAACGGTGCCAATTCTTTTTGGAAAATTTGATCCCCTAAGCATAGCGATAATCCCCTTTGGGGTCTTATTGACAAAGAGACGTGCGTGTTGCTCCATAACCGCTGATAAGAGGCGACTAACCTCCAATGCCGTAGCAGCCCATTACAACAGGAACTGCCCCGACCATTTTTCATCTAAAAACAGTCGCATCCATGCTTTCGGAATAACGAGTGCCTAATTTAAAGATATGCCCAATTTCAATGCTCGTGCAAATTTCAAAACGCCTTGTCCGTCTGGTCAGAAAACTTCTCTTCACGCACCTCGCGAATATCTACATATTCTGCTGTGAAGTCTCGCCCTGGATTGACACCAGTCAAATGATAACCGTCTTCATTGCACCAACTACTGCATTGTGGATATCTTCCACTTTTCGGTCTGCATGATTTGAACATCTCCTGGGAGATGAACTGGACCGAGTGAGCCAAAGTTTGCTCCAAATAACTCACGAACCTCGTCTTCACTTGCTGGTTCAAAGAAATCAGCCCCTAAATAATTTTTCAGTTTCACTTCATTCAGTTGATCATTTCCAACAAGCAGAGCCACAATCGCTTTTTCATCAGCAATATAAACCAACGTTTTGATTGTCTGGCTTTCATCCATATGAAGAAAGAGCAGCAACTTCATCAATCGACTTGCAATCTGGAGTCTCTACACGAGTCAATTCATCTTCGGCTGCAACACGATTGCTTGGTTTGTATTCATTTGTTGCCATTTCAAGATTTTGCAGCATAACCCTGACTCACTCGAATAAACAACAGTATCTTCACCAGACACCAACCAGCTCGTCAATTCTTCTTTTATCGCTTCTTGTACATCTGTCGGAATTTCATCAAAACTAGTGACTGACTTATCTAGAACAACCCAGCGCGTAAGGTCGGTACGGTCAGGGTGTAATGCTTATAAATTCTTGGCTATCCTTTCCACCCATAGCACCATCGTCACCGATAATCCCTTTGAAATCAACCTCACTTCGGGCTAAAAAATATTCTCGTAGACAGTCTTATACTCATCGTAAGTCACATCTGAGGCTATCATAATTGGCATGGAAGCTATAACTGCGTCTTTCATGATAAACTCACGTGTCCGCAATAAGCCATTGCGAGGACGCTTTTCATCACGATATTTAGCCTGAATCTGATAAAGATTGAGCGGTAATTGCTTATAAGATTTTACAGAATCCCGTACAATTGCGGTGAATGTTTCTTCATGAGTGGGCCCCAAGATAAAATCTGAACCTTCGCGATTTTTTAACTTATAGAGATCTTCACCATAGGTATCGTAACGGCCTGATTCACGCCAAAGATCCGCACTAAGGAGGGCTGGAGCCAGCATTTCGACCGCACCGATTTTTCAAATTCTTCCCGCATGATTTTCTTTGCTTTTTCGATCACGCGATTAGCCAATGGTAAGTAAGAGTAAACACCTGCTGAAATTTGGCGGACATAGCCCGCACGCAGCATAAGTGCATGACTGATGACTTGTGCATCACTAGGCATTTCACGTAGTGTTGGGATTAACATTTTACTTTGTTTCATAAATTCTTCCTTTTATTATTTTAAATGCACCTTTTTAAAAAGAAGGTTCTCATAATATCATTCCAGGTCACCGCAATCAGCAACACCACCATAATGGCGACACCTGCCAAAGTAACATAGGTTTCTGCTTTCCTGCTTTAATGGCTTGCGACGAATGGCTTCAAGAAGATTGAGCACAATCTTTCCACCGTCAAGCGCTGGGATAGGAATGAGATTAAAAATACCAATATTCAGAGAGAGCATAGCTAAGAGAGCGATAACACTTTCAATTCCACCTTTTAGCAGCGTCACTACTAGCTTTTGTAAATCGCCACAGGTCCGCCTAGTTTATTGATGTCTGGGTGGAAAAATTAAATTTTTAAAGCGCCAAAGATGCGAAACTAGCGTTCCAAGCCATGCTAAATCCGCCCTGCAATCATAGAAAGGAAAAATCTGATTTCAAGCCCGGCATCACTCCTAATAAATATCTGCCTTGCTCTTTTTTTAGGCTTTAACTGTCAGCTCTTGAACTTTAGTTTCACTTTTAACCGTCACATTTAGTTCTGATTGCCCTTTACTGTTTTTCTGTCTCAGACTGAACAGCTTGGGTCAAATCCGACCAATTCTTAATTTCGGCTTGACCAACTTTTAAAATCTGGTCGTTATTTTTTACACCAGCCTGAGCCAAGGCACCGTCCTGTAAGACACGAATGTGATTTGTATTGGGATTGGCAACGCCACCCTGCATGAAAAATCAACAGCAGAAAAGCTACAATCCCTAAAATGAAATTATTCATTGGCCCTGCAAAGTTGGTAATGAGACGCCCGCCTAAACTAGCATTTTGATACTGCACATCAAGCGGAGCAATCCGAACCTCTGTACCGTCTTCTTCTACAATTGTTGCATCATGGTCAACTGCATAGGTCTTTTTGTTCATCTAGTACCAAACCAGTGATTTCCAGCTTGTCTTCTAAATCAAAGCCCGTCACATTCATCGGCAGAGCGGTTTGATCAATTTTTCTTGCCCGAAAGATTGATTCGGACGACCTTACCTGCTTCATTTAAAGTCAAACTAGCAGGTGTTCCGGTTTTAATCTCGGTCGAATCTTCGCCCCAACCAGCCATACGAACATAGCCACCCAGCGGTAACATCCGAATGGTATACGCCGTACCGTCTTTTCCGATATGAGCAAAAATTTTCGGGCCCATTCCGATAGCAAACTCCCGCACCAAAATACCCGATTTTTTCGCAAAATAGAAATGTCCAAACTCATGAACGACCACAATAATTCCAAAAACAATGATAAAGGTGATAATTCCTATAATACCTGACTGCATTACACCAACCTTTTCTACTTTCTGACACGATCATCTTACTGAATTTGTACTACAGCAAATCAAGAATACTTCACTGCTTAAGATTCCCTTATAAAGTTCATTCACAAAAGAGGCTGGGATGAACAGTTCTGAGACTCTTACAATATATTATTTTTACTACAAAACGTCGGTGAGAAACTCTGTGAACTCTAGTCAATTTAGAGTTCCCTATGCCAATTGATTAGGGTACTTTAGTGAATCAATCACTGCTGAGTGGCAGTTTAATCCTTGCTACGCAAGGCATGATGTCCAACCCCTAGTCAACTGCATAAAGTGAATGATAAAATCAATTTCTTGGAAGTTGATTTCTTTGCGTCATCTTCTCAGATTTCACTTTTCAGTGAGTGACTATAAAACAAGCACGTTGGTCTGTCTCACTTCATTTTTACCATTCTCATTAGAACAATCCAAAGAAATGCATCAAGGGAAAGACAAACAGCATGCTGTCAAAACGATCTAACACACCACCATGTCCGGGTATAAATTTACAGAATCTTTGACTCAAAAATGACGCTTAATCCCACTTTCTACCAAATCCCCAAACTGTCCTGCAATACTAAAAGAATACTGTGAAAAGAAGCATAACAAACATATGATGAGGTGCGGCAAACGTTTCTATCAAACAACATAAAATAAATGTTACAAGGACTGCTGAAGCAATGCCTCCTAGGCTGCCCTCAACAGTTTTTATTTGGTGAAAACTCATGGAGCTAAGCGACGTACGCCATATCTCCGTCCGACCAAGTAAGCTCCGCTATCCGTTGCCCAGACGATAAACAAGGCTAAGAGCACTTTGTCAAAACCAGCCACCCGTGCATCTAGCAAAGCATTGAAGCCAATTCCCCACGTAAAAACTCGCAGCGATTGGATAAGCCGCATCTTCAAAACTGTAATTTTTCCTAGAACAGTTGAGCCTAATAGAAGAAAACAACTAAACTATAGGCCACAACATTTCCGTCTACCGGCAAAAATTTCAAATAGTTTTCGAGTGGAATCGTCAACACAAAACCTGCCAACATGGCTAAGACACCTTCTAGCGTGGTACTTCTCAGCCCTTTCATTTGCAGCAATTCATGAACACCCAGCATGGCTAGAAGCCCTCATTCCAATTTGCAGAAGCGCCCTCCCTATCATCAAAACTGGAATGAAGATAGCAAGTGCCATTCCGCCAAAAATAACACGTCTTTGTAAATCCTTATCCATAAATTCTCCTACACGCCGCCAAATCGACGATTTCGTTTACTATATTCTTCAATAGCTGCTTTTCAAAAGCTTTCTCATCAAAAATCCGGCCATAAAAATGTCTGTAAAAATACAGCTCACTATATGCACTTTTGCCAAGGGTAAGAAATTACTCAAAACGCAATTCTCCGCTCGTTCGAATGACCAAATCCGGATCGCGCAATAATCGAGGTAGATTGCTGGTTTGTAGATAATTGGCAATCATCTCTTCATCAATCTCACCCGGACTGAACTTGGCATCTAACACATCTTGAGCAATCATTTTAACCGCCTGAACAATCTCAGCTTTACGCCTACCATAATTCAAGGCAAAAATTCAGAATCAAGCCTGTGTTGAGCCGCGTTAATTCTTCTGCTTTGCAAAGCGCATCATACAGTTGCCTTAGGTAGCCGCTCTGTATCTCCAATCATTTGAATTTTTACGTTATTTCTGTGCAACTCAGGCACATAACGGTCGTAAAATTCAACCGGCAAGTTCATGATAAAAGCTGACTTCTTTTTCAGGGCGCGACCAATTTTCTGTGGAGAACGCGTAGACTGTCAATACTTGGACACCCCAGCTCTTTTAGCTGCAATGGTAACATTTTGCAAAGTTTCCATTCCAGACTTATGCCCGAAAAAGCGCAGGATTGCATTCTTTTTAGCCCAACGACCATTCCCGTCCATAATAATACCGATATGTTTTGGGATTTGTAACGGAACTTCAATTTTTCTTTTTTTCTTAAAACTAAACATCTGCTTGTTTTTCCTAATAAAGTTTTTACATTTCATTATATCATAAATCCTCTAAAAATGGGATTTATGCTAAATTTCAGATAAAAAGAAGCCGAAACATAGAAATTTTTGGCTTCAATTTCTTTTTCACATTATTTTACGATAAAATTAAATGCTTTATCTTTTTAAAATTCTATTCTGCTAAAGGAATATTTGTTACTTGGTTGGGCTTTGGCATCAAAAATAGCTAATTGGCGACATCAAAGTAGAATAAGAATTATTCTTATAAGTTGTAAAAGAAACCTTTCAAACAAAAATAAAAGAATTGGAGAAACTCCAACCCTTTTTCTAGTTTAAAACATTACTATTCTTCTTCAATAGCTGTATCTTCTGACATATCAACACTTCCGTCTGCACCAGCAACTGCTGTGATTCCCTCTGTGAGAGGTAATACGGTCTTGATAGCTGTTAATTCAAATGTCAAGTAAACACCGTCTACATCAAGAACAACTGTTTTTCTTTTTCAGTATCCACTTCATCAACCGTACCATACAAGCCACCAATCGTAATGACTTCATATCCTTTTTTTGTAGTTTGTTCAAGCTCTCCATCCGTTTGTCTGCTTGTTTCTTTTTGAGAACGTTGCATGAAGAACATCAAGCCCATCATCACAACCAACATGATTAAAATTGAAAAACCGTTACCCTATTTTTAGTCTCCTTTAGATTTGCATATATTATCTACTATAGCAGATTCCTAGAGAATTTACAAGGAGAGGGCTGAAATTTCTAAAAAGGATTCCTCCTTAAGCCTGACTAGCAGCGAATTCTTTTGACAGTATGCTCTGCTTTTTCCAAAAACGTAAAAAGTCAGCATAAGCGATATTGAGCGTTGTTGTATTGACAAAAAGGATGAAAACCCACGGTCGAGTTCGGATCAACCTCCTCGTCCACAATCAGCTGGACTTTCTTTTCCTTATCAAAAAGCAACCCAAAAGGTGTAACCGCACCTGGCTCTACCTGTAAAAGCTCCTCCAGCTCCTTATCATTGGCAAATGATAATCGTTTTTTCATCAAGGATTTCTGCCAAATGCTTGATATCTGCCGTTTTTCGTCCCGCAAAATGACCAAATAAAATTGACGTCCCCTTTTTATTTTTCAAAAAGAGATTTTTTGACCCTGTTGCCCCAGTAAGACGACTCCCTTTTCAGCCGCCTCAATAACGGAAGAAAATTGGTTCATGATCCAGACGAACATAAGAAATTTTCAATTCATCCAACAGCTGATAAATCATACTTTCCTTTGTCATCTTCACACCTCCGAGCTAAAATTTCCTATTTTCATTATAGCATCTCTAGTTAGAAAAACCGAAGCAAAAGCCTCGGTTCTTTTCTTGATAATTACTATTTCAAATTTTTCACAACTTCTACGACATGAGCAACGGTGAAGTCATACTCTTCCATTACCTTAGCAGCTGGGGCAGAGGCACCGAATTTGTCAATACCGATAACAGCTCCGTCAAGTCCGACATATTTGTACCAAGACTGGGTTGCAGCCATTTCGATTGCAACACGGCGACGAACTGCATTTGGTAAAATTTCTTCTTTGTAAGCAGCATCTTGTACATCAAAGATGTCTGTTGACGGTACGCTGACAACGCGAACCTTTTCTCCTTGTGCTTCCAACTCTTTTGCAGCTGCAACAGCTAAGTTGACTTCAGAACCAGATGCTAGAAGGATTGTATCAAAGTCACCTGCTGTCTCATACACGACATAGGCTCCTTTTGCTACCTTGTCAAAGTCAGTTCCAGCTTCAACAGTCAAGTTTTGACGTGTGAGAACCAAAGCTGTTGGGGTTGATTGACTCTTCAGCGCCAAGTACCAAGCGGCCTGCGTTTCACGCGCATCTGCTGGGCGCAAGACATTGAGGTTTGGAATGGCACGAAGACCTGCTAAGTGCTCAATCGGCTCATGAGTTGGACCATCCTCACCAACTGCGATTGAGTCATGCGTAAAGACATAAGTCACAGGTAAGCCTTGAAGAGCTGACAAGCGAACAGCTGCTTTAACATAGTCTGAGAAGACAAAGAATGTACCACCATAAACACGAAGTCCCCCGTGAAGTGCCATACCATTCAAAATAGTACCCATAGCAAATTCACGCACACCAAATTGAATATTGCGGTTAAGACGGTGAGCATCATCTTGCAAGCCGTCTTCTTTGATATAAGTCATATTAGAATGAGCTAGGTCAGCAGAGCCACCAAGGAATGTTGGAAGTACTTTTGCTGCGGCATTTAAAGCATCTTGGCTAGAATTACGAGTAGCTTGTGAGAAACCTGTTTCTACTACTGGGAAATCTTCTGGCTTTGATCTCAACTGGATCTTTTCCAGCAATAATGGCAGCAACTTCATCAGCTAAGTCAGGATAGGCTTGTTTGTATTCTTCAACGAGTTTTTCCCAAGCATCATAGGCAGCTTTGCCGCGTTCTGCAACATTAACTCGATAATCTTCGTAGACTTCTTCAGGGATTTCGAATGGTGCGTAATCCCAAGCAAGAGCTTTGCGAGTAGCCGCTGCCTCTTCTGCACCAAGAGGCGCTCCATGAACAGCATTTGTCCCTTGTTTATTTGGAGAGCCATAACCAATCACCGTTTTGACTTCAATCAATGACGGTTTGCCAGAAACTTTTGCAGCTTCAATCGCCGCATTGATTGCTTCTAAGTCTGTTCCATCTTTAACCAAAGCTGTGTGCCAACCGTAAGCATTGTAACGGTCACGAACGCTTTCTGTAAAGGAATCCTTCGTTTCTCCGTCCAAATTGATGTCGTTTGAATCATAGAGAACGATGAGCTTATCTAGCTTTTGCAGTCCAGCATAAGAAGCTGCTTCAGCAGACACACCTTCCATTAAGTCCCCGTCACCACAGATGACATACGTATAGTGGTCAAAGATATTATAGCCTTCACGGTTGTACTTAGCAGCTAGGAAACGTTCTGCTTGCGCAAAACCAGTTGCCATCGAAATTCCTTGGCCGAGGGGTCCAGTTGTCGCATCTACGCCAGCTGTATGTCCAAATTCTGGATGACCAGGCGTTTTAGAACCCCCATTGACGGAAGTTCTTGATTTTCGTCCATAGTGACATCTTGAAAACCAGACAAGTGAAGAAGTGCATAGAGCAACATAGACCCATGACCTGCTGACAAGATAAAACGGTCACGATTGACCCAATGTTGGTACTTCTGGATTCACACGCATTTGCTTGGTAAACAAGTCATAAGCCATCGGTGCTGCGCCCATGACAACACCTGGATGCCCAGATTTTGATTTTTCAATGGCATCAATTCCTAAGAAACGAATGGCATTGACAGATAAATTTGACATTGAATTCTCCTTTTTATAATACTACCCTTTCAGTAGCTAATTTATTCTACACTATCATTATATGAAAATTATCCGCATATCGCAATGTATACGGATAATTCCCACTTAATTTTTTATAGTAAAGCCTTAAATTGAATATTTGAATCGTGCTCGAAGCAATCATCAAAACCACGTGGATGGTGGTATTCAATTCTGTCTTTGTCTTGCGGATAAAGTGTATTTACCGCAACTTCCCAAATGAATGGGATGGAATTGGTATTGCAAGCGCTCTTTGCGCATTTTCCAGAGGGCAAGAATCTCATCTGTTGAAGCCATGAAAGTTAGACCAGATGTCGTAGTGAACTGGAATAATGACTTTGGCACGCAGATTTTTCAGCCATACGAAAGCAAATCAATCGAAGTCATCTTGTCTTGAATACCGATTGGGTTGTCACCGTAGTTGTTAATCGCTACATCAATATTGAAATCTTTTTCCATGTTTGGCAAAATAGTTTGAGAAAGTGAGAATCTGCGCCATGATAAATCGTACCGCCCGGTGTTTCAAAGACGTAGTTGACTGCTTTACGCGCCATTTCTTCGTCAGTTACAGCAAGCCCCTTCAGCTCACCGTCTTGAGCATCCGCACCGTCAACTGGAAGTGTGACTAAGCAAGTTCGGTCAAAGGATTCCACAGCTGTAACCTTTATATCTTTTAAACTCAAAGCTTTCCCCGGTTTGATAATCATAATGCGTTCTTCTGGAACACCCCATTTTTTTCCAAATTTCGCCACATTCGTAAGGGACCGACAAATTTCACATGATTTAATTTTTGGATTGTTGACGATAGCTGCAGCAGTATTGATGTCAATATGGTCGCTGTGGAAATGAGAAACAAGGTAATAGTCCAGTTTGTTAATTGCAAATGGGTCAATCACCATTGGTTGCACGCGCAAGTTTGGTTGCAATTTACGTACACCAGCCATATTGGCCATTTGGTGCCCACGCACCATATCTTTTGACTTTCTTTGTTGATTTTTCCGCGGTTGGACCAGAGATCCATGACAACATTTGCACCACCTGGTGTCTTAATCCAAACACCACAATTCCCCTAACCACCACATAGCAAAGTTGCCTTCTGGCACAACTTCTTCTTCAATTTCTTCATTGAGCCATGTTTCCCCATTCTGGGAAAGTGGATAAAATCCAAGATTCTCTTGTGATTTCTTTTTACATTTTAGCATTGTTTATCCTCCTCAAGATATTTTATTCTACATTCTTAGTATAACTCCCTTCAATAGATTAAAAAGACCAAAATAAAAGCATATGTCTGTGTTCAAGATTGGACTATTTTTCACAACTAAAAAAAGCCAGAATTTTATCCTACCAGTCATCTTATTCTTTCATTCTTCCGTTGAAGTTGATAATAATTCTTCGTTGACAAGTTTTTGAATTTTATTTTTCAGCTCTTGTGTACGCGTTGAATCCTTGAGGTATTGTGACAAAAGTCGTTCTAAATCTTGACTAAATCGCACGCCTTTAGTAGAAAGAGTTTGATCTTTCACAAAAGAAGTAATATTCAATACATCCTCATAGTCCAAAATGGGCTGAACCTGTATCGTTGGTAGAGTAGTTTCCAGTCCCATCATTTGTCGTAATTAATAAATCCACATCTAAAATGTCTTCGACACTTTTTGAATTGTTCTGTCGTAAAAACAGCACTTAAATTTTTTCATTTGGTAGATGATACAAGCACTGTTTGAGTAGCAATTTCTGCACAGCTACTCCTTCATCACAGACTAAATAAATCCGTTTGGCATCTTGTTTTTCAGCTACGATTATGTTTTTAAGAATCCACCCATATGAAGAGCAAGGTAAGCAACTTCATCATCGGTTAATGAAATAAGCCATGCTTCCTCTAAAATCATAGAACAAGATTTAGTGACTGCAAACAAATCTGCATATTTTTCCTTGATCTGTCGTGTTAATGGATTTTTTAGACAGAATGCCAGTAGGTTTTACGAAATAGTAGAGCTTTGCAATGCGTCAATAAATTTCGCAACAAATCTTCTTTATTTTCAATTTCAAAATGCGAACTGACTTCAAACCGCCAAATAAACTCATCAATCGCTTCTTTTAATTGGACAAAATCTTGACTGGTTGCATGAATATCCCGATCTTTTCCGGTAAGAAAGCAAAAGAACAGTTAAGAGTGAAATCTCAATATCATTTAATTTCAAGCCAAATATCGCCCCTAAATTGTTATTCAAATGTTTGGCTGCTTGATATTCAATCCGCTTGCGAATCAAGGTAAACTCACGCTTCAAGTCTTCCTGCTCTTCCTCATTTAAAGCCATATTGCGACAGCTCAACAGCAGATAGGGCAAAACTTGTAGCATGAATTTGATTTCATGGCGATTGATTTTCTTGCCTAAATCCTGCTCCACATCTTGCACTCTTTGATTGAGAAAATCTTGCAATTCATCGGACAAAAGTAAATCTTCTCTGATAAATTCTTTTATCTTTTCTGTCAAAATCATCACAAAGCTATGATTCTCCTCTACGAAAATGTGATACAAGAGAGAATGAACATATTGGATTTTATTGAGTGGATGACATTTTCAAAAATATCCTTGTGCTTTTCGTGGAAGCGAGATTGACTTGATACTGCTCGAAGCCAACTGATTGCGGATTTCATTCAAATCATTGAGAACCGTATTGCGGGATACTTCTGTCAATTCCATTAGCTTTTCAATAGTCACACGCTCCTTAGCAATACAGATATAAAGCACAGTCAGCTGCATACGCTCGGTCATGCTCATGACATAGCTATAAAAAGTCAACGCCTTCCAATAACGCTTGGCAAAGTTCTTTTTGGTGTGCGGTTAAGACAATCCCTACCTCGGACGGCTACTAATGACTTCGCCGACATCCGCTAAAAGCATCATTGATTTTTTTCTAAATGATAATAGATTTTTCCTCCGCGATTGATTGGTTGCCCGTGAAATGGTCATAATCGTTTCTGGCTCTTCCAACTGAATGAGGTATTTTAGTAAGTCACAACTTGTTTGATCCAATAATATCATCATTTACTCCTTGAAAGGGATTGCAAAACCATTATAACATCTTTTTCACACATCATTCACATGAAATCGAAAAGAATTTATTCGTTATTTTTGGTCATTTTTAGCGCTTTTTCATAGCAAAATGAGAAAAGCAAGGCGAGGAACCGCATCATGACTGCTCTCAATCATGGTAGTCGTCCTTCTCCTTGATTTTTCATAATTATTTTTTTCTGTCCGTAGTAAGCATTCTTTCCATGTTTTTCGCAGGTAATGCTTATCTTTAAGATCTTGCGGCACTTCCGTCACTTCTGGATTGATAGCTTCTGTGTAGCGTGCCATACGAGCGGCTTCTTCAAGGACAACTGCATTATAGACGGCCGCTTTTTCGTCCTTGCCCCAAGCAAATGGTCCGTGATTGCGGACGGTTACACTGCTACTGCGAGCGGATCTAAGCCACGTTTGGCAAAATTCTTCGATAATGACTTTCCCAGTTTCTTTTTCGTACTCGCCATTGATTTCCTCTGGTGTCAAGGCACGAGCGCATGGAATTGGACCGTAGAAAGTATCAGCATGCGTGGTGCCATAGCATGGAATATCGCGTCCCGCCTGCGCCCAAGCCACTCCTTCTGTCGAGTGCGTATGAACAATGCCACCCACTTCTTGAAATGCTTTTGTACAGCTCCACATGTGTTGGCAAATCTGACGACGGATTCAGGTCTCCTTCGACAACATTACCGTCCAAATCAGTCACAACCATATTTTCTGGAGATAATTTTTCATACGCTACACCAGAAGGTTTAATGGCAATCAAGCCCTTCTCACGGTCAATTGCCGAAACATTTCCCCAGGTAAATTTCACCAAACCATGCTCTGGAAGTTCCATATTGGCTTTTATAAACACGTTCTCGTAATTCTGGTACTAACATTTCATAACCCCGCTTTCTCAATGAGTGGATAAAGGAAATCTTGCGCTTCTTTGATAGCAGCTTTGGTTTCTTCCACCGTTTCGCAATTTCTCAGACCACATTTCAATCAAGAACGGACCTTGTAATTGGTTTTCTTCAAAACAGCAAACATTTTCTTCCCTAATTGACACAGCCTTCCCCAAAAAGGAACATCGCGAAATTGTCCTTTAGAATGCTCCGTTACGGCATAGGTATCTTTTAGATGAAGAGCCGCAATTGCCTGATGACCAAGGTAAAATTCACTCCAAAGGTCATTATGCCAAGCAGAAATATTGCCTGTATCTGGATAGACAAAGAGATAAGGTGAATTGATTTCTTTTTCCACAGCCAAATATTTCTCAATGCTGTTGATAAATGGGATCATCCATGATTTCAATCGCCAACATAACTTGTGCCTGTTCAGCCCAATCACATGCTAGACGCAGATTTTTTAAGAAACGAACGCGTGTTTCAGGTGATTTTTCTTCATAATAAACATCATAGCCGGCTAATTGAATGACCCGCACGCCTAAATCCTGTGCTAATTCGATACATTGTTTCATCGTTTCAAGCGATTTTGGCTTCTAGTTCAGGATTGTTTGAGCCTAATGGATAACGCCGATGACCGCTAAAAGCAAATGCTTGGAATCCGCACACCAGTATCATAGATGGCTTTTGACAAGCTCTAGACGTTCTTTTTTGGACCAAGTGAGACGTGCCAGCCGAGCATCTGACTCATCAACCGACATTTCCACAAAATCAAAGCCCATTTCTTTGGCAAATTCTAACCGTTCCCGCCAAGAAAAATGTTTCGGTGTCGCCTTTTTCATAAATTCCAATCGGACGTGCCATGACTTTACCCCCTAGATTCGCTTGATTTCGTCTTTGAAAGCTACGCGCTGCTGCTGCTGGATTTTTCAGCTTCTGTTATACCGCGTCCAGCAATAAAGGTAAAAGACATCCACTCCTTCAAAGAGTTTGAGTGTATCCACATTCAAACCACCTGTTACAGACACACGGAAGCCCATTTCAATCAATTTCTTAACTTTATTGAGATCTTTTTCACCCCAAGTTTCGCCAGCAAGAAGGGCATCGCGTGATTGGTGATAAATGGCTTGCGAGATGCCAGCATCAACCAAGTCTGAGCTTGCTCATAAGTCCAATCACCGTAGAGCTCAATCTGAATTTCACCGCGTTCGCCACGTTCTTCTTGAATCGCTTTTAGAGCGGCTTTCATAGTTGGAATTGTTGCACAGCAAATGCAAGTCATCCAGTCTCGCTCCGCGAACGGCATTATTTTTTTGGCAACCGTACCACCAGCGTCAGCACATTTAGTATCAGCTACGATGATTTTTATCAGGAAATAAACTACGCAGCACTTCTACCAACTCACTGCCGACTTGCAAGAGACAAACCGTTCCTGCTTCAATGACATCCACTTCATGCCCAACCGACACAGCTGCTTTAATGGCTCCCTTGCAAATCGGAATGATCCAGTGCAACTTGTAAATTTGGAAGACGTTTTGACATAATTTTTCTCTTTCTATTTTTCTAATCTAGTGAAACCCAACTCATTTACTAACTATCTAAATCCAATCCTTCTAAATAAGGACTATTTTTGACTCATCAATTAAGGCTAAAACTTCTGTTTCTGTTTGACATGCTAATAGGCGGTCAATAGAATTTTTCCAATTCAAACAGGGCGATAATCTGCGGAATGGCAACACTCGTATGAATTTTTGAACTCGTTGCCGCAAGAGCTAACAAGACACTCACATCTTTTCCGTCTGAGAAGGTTACAGGTTCTTTCAAAGTCACCAAAGAAAAGGCATCTCTTTGTACACCAGCTTCTGGACGAGCATGCGGCATAGCCATACCTGGCATCAAAATATAGTAAGGCCCATAGCCTTCTGTGGATTCGATAATGGCATCATAATATTCAGGTTTGACGGCCCAACTTTCAATCAATGGGTCAACAGAAAGTTTGATTGCTTCTTGCCAAGTCGAAGCAGAAAGACCCAAACCGAATGGACTTGTTTTCAATCAATGCTTGCTTTAAATTCATTGTTTCTTCCTTTCGTTGGAAATGGAAGCTCAAAACAGATTATCAAGAGAAATCCTATGTTGTTGAATCAGCACAATGGACTTCAACTTTGCTAAGTTTTCAGTTTCACGTATCCTTTTAGCTGAAGGAGGCTTGGACAAGCGTCCAAAGCCTCTATATCAATTTCTTAAGCTGACGAGGCTGAGACGAACCTCTAACCGCATCATTCCAATACTTGTGATAATTTTTTTCAGTGATTTCTTTATCGTCCATCAGATTATCCAGACCAATCAATTTACCATTTGTCCGTCCGTCCAATTCATGAATCAAATGAAGAGAGGCAATGACGATGATCATAACCAGAAGCTAAACTTTTTAGCTTCTCCCACACTGCATGAATTGACAGTAAAATCTGTTTGCCCTAGTTTACGTAGAGCGTTTTCTACTTTCATCTTAATCACCATAGATGAACCCATACCATTTCCGCATGCTGTTAATACTCTTAACCATATTATTTTCCTCCGTTAATTAAATCTATTTTTATTCTTCTTCCGCTTGGACATCACCACGATAGTAGGCTTCCTTGTCTTTTGCTTTGGCAAATTGTAGTTGCGGAATAATCAGCAAGAATACACAAACAAGAATGTAACCTACAATGCCAAGATATTTGAAAAGATAACCAAAACCAAGCCAAGGAAATTCAAAGTCAATATTTCCATGGTAACCACCGTAAGAAGCCAGACCGAGAAGTGCCACACAGAGAGCACCAAGCGCTACTTGCAATACACCTGAAATAAAGGACAGGATAACCGCCGCTTTCCAGCCGCCACGCTTATCTGCATAAACTGCAATCGCTGCATTATCAAAGAATACTGGAACGAAACCAGTGATAATGAGAATTGGATTCTTAAAGACAATCAAAAGCATAATGGTAATCAATTGTCCAATCAAACCGAAAGCAAAGCCTGAGAGCACAGCATTTGGTGAACCAAAACCGTAAGAAGCTGCAACGTCCACAGCTGGGAATGAACCAGGAAGCAATTTATTAGAGATACCTTGGAAGGCATTCGTCAATTCTGCTACAAACATCCGCACCCCTTGCATCAAGACAAAGAGATAAACTGAGAAAGTAAAGGCTGTTTGAATGATATACATGTAAAAATCTTGCTTAGCAGGGTTGTAAACTGTACCTGATGTAATGACTTTTGCATTGGACATGATATCCGGACCCAAGATTAGAGGATTGATCCAAAGAAGACTAGCATCAAAGTTGCAGATGCAACCACTGTATCATGGAAAATAGACAGGAATTTTGGTAATTTCAAGTTATCAAGATTTTTCTTCCTTCTTACCAAATTTACCTGCAACTTTATCCACAAACCAAATCGCAAATTGTTGTTGGTGACCAATCGCAAAACCACCGCCACCTGTCAGACGTTGTGTAGCTTTACTGTCATATTGGAGCTGACTGCCCAGTAAAGTCCACAGATGACACCGATTGCCAGCACACCCCAGCTATTCCGCAATTGAGGAACAAGGAGAAGAACCATCAATGAAACAGTCGCTGCTTGTTGAACCATGATATGACCTGTAATGAACAGCGTCCGCACTTTTGTAATTTTCCGAAGAGCAACGAGCAAGATATTGACACCAAAAACCAATCAACAGCGCCGTTGTTGCTGCTCCGACAAAGTTCGGAAATTCTCTGCAATCTTTGTATTTGCCGCTGTTAATCCAAAGTGAGGGTCAATTACCGCTGCACCAATCTTAAACTTAAAGTTCAGAGCCGCTAAAATCGGACGGAAAGTTGTTACCAAACCTCCAGCCCCAACGTTCAGCAGCATATAACCAACTGTTGCTTTGATGAAACCGGCATAGACATCATGCGCTGGTTTTTTCAATAACGCATAGCCAATGAGAACCAAGAGACCTATTAAAGAAGGCTGGATTCTGCAAAATATTTTGCGAGAACCAGTTCAGAATGTTTAAAATGATGTTCATTTTAACTCTCCTTTTTCTATTTTATTTGTTCTTTATAGTCTATTATAAACCATGTAAGCGGTAACAAAAAGACCAAGAATTACACAAGCAACTGTTCACTCTTGACTGTGAAAAATATGGGAGCAAAAACGCTGAGAAATTTCTCAGCGTTTGAAATCAATGGAAATTTATTTTTCACCTTGATTATCTGTTGCTTCCTCAATGACTAATTCATCATCTTTAAGGTCAGCTAAGAGATGTTTCACATCCATATGATCCAGATGATAATCGGTTACTTTGTCGCGGATTTGTTGTTCAATCACACGGCGAAGCGGACGAACACCCATGACTTCATCGTAACCTTCTTCTGCTAGGGTAAGCTTTTTGCGGCATCCGTTACCGTCAGAGTGATGTCTTTCTTAGCAAGCGTTTGGTTGACTTCATCTAGCATCAATTCAACAATTTCAGCCAAGTCTCTTTACCAAGGTGTGAGAATTCAATAACTGCATTGAACCGATTCAAGAATTCTGGACGGAAGTATGGTTTCAATCGATCCATAATTTTCATATCTTTTCTTCGTCACCTGTAAAGCTTTCACAGCCAAATCCTGCGTTAGAAGTAGTACATAACTGTATTCTTAAAATTGACAGTATTTCCTTGTCCATCTGTCAAACGACCATCATCTAATACTTGCAGTAACAACGTGATGACTTGTGGGTCTGCTTTTTCAATTTCATCTAGCAGAATGATTGAGTAGGATTGCGACGAACACGTTCTGTCAATGTATTGCTATTGTCGTCATATCCCACATAACCAGCTGTTGTACCAATCAACTTCCGATACAGCTGTACGGTCAGAGTATTCAGACATATCCAAACGGATAATCGCGTCTTTTTGTACCAAACATATCTAGCGCTAATTGCTTTGCTAGCTCTGTTTTTCCGACCCCAGTTGGTCCGACAAAAGAGGAAGCTACCAATCGGACGGTTACCTTTCATCAAAAGCCTGCACGATTCCGACGAATAGCACGCGCCACCGCTTCAACCGCTTCATTTTTGTCCAATGACTTTTTGTCTTCAAACGCGCATTCATCTCTTTCAAGCGCTCAATATCACTGCTACCCATTTGGGAAACAGGAATACCCGTCATGCGCTCTACAGACTCTGCCACATCATTGACAGTCGCTGTCACTTTCATGTCTTCCGTATGATTTTCAATTTTCTTTTCCAACTCTTCAATGCGTGTCTTGGCATTCAAAGCTGTTTCAAAAATCTTCTTTTTCAACCGCAGCTTCTTGTTTTTGCCTTTTGTTCTGCAATTTCACGTTCCACTGCATGCACATCTGTAACGGGGTGTTGAGCTGCTAAGTGAGCCGCTGTCACATCCACTAGGTCAATCGCTTTATCTGGCAAACTGCGTTGCGGAATGTATTGAATCGAATAATCCACAGCCGCTTTTTAACACTTCATCTGGCAAGATAACATTGTGGTGTTTTTTCGTATAAGTCACGAATTCCTTGTAAAATCTTATAAGTATCTTCTGCAGAAGGAGCATTTACCTTTACTTCATTGAAACGACGAGCCAGAGCTGCATTTTTCAAAATGGTGTTGCGGTATTCATCTTGCGTCGTCGCACCAATTACCGTTAAATCCTCGCGAGAAAGGGCTGGTTTCAAAATATCCGCCAAACCTTTAGAGCCACTATCTCCACCTGTGCTGCCGGCACCGAGAATTTGATGAATTTCATCAAAGAAGAGAATAACATTGCCCGCTTCTTTTACTTCAGAAACCAAATTTTGAATATTTTCTTCAAAGCTACCACGATACTGTGTACCTGCTTCTAATCCCGAAATATCTACAGAAATAATTTCTTTATTCTTAATAGCAGCAGGAACATCACCATTAACAATCGCCTGCGCCAAACCTTCAACAACTGCAGTCTTACCAACTCCAGCATCTCCGACTAGAACTGGATTGTTTTTTTCGTCCGACGAGACAGAATTTCTGCTGTTTCTTGAATTTCCTTGTTACGTCCAATGACGGATCTCAGCATATCTTGACGCGCTTCCTCTGTCAAATTGCGACCCAATTTTGCTAAAATGCCATCTTGTTTTTGGATTGCCTGTTTGCGTTTGCATTTGTGGATTTTGAGCTCCATTGCCTGTTTCGAAGTTTTCCCGTTGCACGGTATTGTGCAAATTCCTCTGGTGTTATTTCACGTCCATTGATGAGATAACGCTGATTTTCACTATTAAAACCGCCCATTCTTCCCATCAATTGATTGAAAAAGATCATCCATGTTATCAAAGTTATTGTAGTTGTTGTTCATATCTGTACCTCACTTATTATTTTACATAATTTTTATAACCGCTTAAAATATAAGACAAAGTGAGTAACTCTATCTTTTTGGATTTATACTTATATGATAGTTAATATTTTACATAATTTTAATCCTCTTCAAAAATAGAGATGAAATCTCTTTAACTGAACACAGCTAATAATTTCATCTTGTTTGAGCGAGTGTAACGGGACTTTCTTTCCGTTCACAAATGTAATTATATACTATAATAACAAAAAGTCAATAGATTTTTAGAAAAATTTACATAATTTTTGTTTTTTTCTTTTCTGACTGACTTTACTTTTAATATTAGTCTTTCTAGTTTAAAAATTTTATGTTTTTACATAATTTTTAAATCAGACTTCCACTTTATCTCAATGGGACAAAAATCACCAAGCCAACACTTGATGATTCTTCATAGGTATTATTCAACTGTTACAGATTTAGCCAAGTTCCGTGGCTTATCCACGTCAAGTCCACGATGTAGGGTTGCGAAGTAAGCAATCAACTGCGTAGGCACGACCATAGAAATTGGTGATAGATATGGATGAACAGACATCAAAACAATATCGTCCCCTTCTTTTGCCACGTTTTCTTCCACAATGGTCAAGACATTTGCACCACGCGCTACAACCTCTGACACATTTCCACGAGTATGGCTGGCCAATTGCTCGTCAGAAGAAATCAAGGCTAATACTGGCGTACCGTCTTCAATCAAGGAAATAGTTCCATGTTTTAATTCTCCTGCTGCAAATCCTTCACACTGAATATAAGAAATTTCTTTTAGCTTTAGACTAGCTTCCATAGCAACATAATAATCTTGACCACGACCGATATAGAAAGCATTGCGTGTTGTAGCGAGTAAATCACGCACTTTTTCGTCAATACCGTCTTTTTCAGATAGTGTAGCTTCAATTGCTTGCGCTACAATGGATAATTCATGCACTAAATCAAACGTTTTCGCTTTTTCATTGCCATTAGCATCTCCAACTGCTTTCGCAAGGAATGCAAGAGTCGCAATTTGTGCTGTGTAAGCTTTTGTAGAAGCAACTGCAATCTCTGGTCCTGCATGAAGTAGCATCGTGTGAGTCGCTTCACGAGACAACGTTGAACCCTGGTACATTGGTTACCGTCAAGCTTGAATTCTATAGCATTGGCTTTGACCAAAACCCTGACGGCTGTCGGCTGTTTCGCCAGATTGGCTAATCAAGATAAACATTGGTTTCTTGCTAAGCAATGGCCATCTGTAGCCCCACTCAGAAGAAATTCCCAATTCGACCGGTGTATCCGTTAATTCTTCTAGCATGCGCTTGGTCGCAAAACCAGCATGATAAGAAGTTCCAGCTGCCAAAATATACAGGCGGTCAGCTTCTTGAACGGCTTGGATAATGGCTGGGTCTACTGAGACTTTATCATTTTCAGCCGTATAAGCTTGGATGAGTTTGCGCATCACAGTTGGCTGCTCATCAATTTCCTTCAACATGTAATAAGGATAAGTGCCTTTACCGATGTCAGACAAATCAAGCTCTGCCGTGTAGCTATCACGCTCAATAGGATTACCATCATAGTCTTGCACTTGGACATTGTCTTTTGTCACAATGACCAGTTCTTTATCATGAATTTTCATAAATTCACTTGTTTCACTGGATCATTGCCATAGCATCTGAGCAGACCATATTGTAGCCTTCTCCTAAGCCAACCAAAAGAGGGATTTATTTTTGGCAACATAAACTGTATCTGCATCTTTTGCATCCATCAAAGCAAAAGCATAAGAGCCTTCGATAATATGAAGAGCCTTTTTGAATGCTTCAAGAACTGATAAATCCTCTTCCTCAACGAATTTTCCAATCAAGTGAACCGCAATTTCTGTATCCGTTTGACCTTTTAAATCATGTCCAGCGAGATAAGTGTTCTTGATGTCAAGGTAATTTTCAATCACACCATTATGCACCAAAAACAAAGCGTCCAGTTTGAGAAGTATGTGGATGCGCATTGCTTTCGCTTGGTTTTCCATGCGTTGCCCAGCGTGTATGCCCAATACCAGCAGTTCCAGCCACGTCAATCCCGATTTTTGCACGAAGATCAGCTATGCGACCAACTGATTTCACCAAACTAGATGTTTTCCCATTGGTCACAAAAATCCCAGCCGAATCATAACCCCGGTATTCTAATTTTTCTAGACCTTGCATTAAAATATCTGTTGCATTTCGATTTCCAACAACTCCAACGATTCCACACATACTATTATTTATAGCAAACAACTTTCAGAAGTCTGCTATCTCCTCCTTCGTTTTATAAATTGGTATAGTTCAATCACAGCTATCCAAAACAAGCGAAATCAGTATATATTTTATTACGAATTTGTCAACAAGAAAATTGGTATAGTTCAAAAAGAAAGTATAGCGGAAATCAAAAGACTTTAAAAAGAGCTTATTCTCCCACCCGCACGGTTGATTCAGACATCTTTATTCACGTTTTATGTTTCAAGAGCATTAGGTAATCATTTCAACAATATTTTTAAACTAAAAATGAAAAGAGTGAGACAGACATTCATGAGGGTGGCGCCCTCATGGATATCTGTCTCAGCTCTTCTTAAATATTATTTATGACTTGCAAATTCCAAGTTTTATTTTTGATTTTTGAATCGCTCAACATCACGTGCAATGACTAATTCTTCATCTGTAGGAATAACAAGTACTTTCACCTTTAGCAGCATCACTTGAGATGATACCTTCAGTTCCATGTACATTTTTTCCGGTAAAATATCACAACCAAACCAAGATAGACCTGAAATAACAGCTTCATGCACCTCATCAGAATTTTTCTCCGATGCCAGCTGTGAAAATAATCGCATCCGCACCATTTAAAAACAGCAAAATATTGACCGATATGTTTTTAATGCGATCAACAAAAATGTCAAAAGCCAGTTTACAATTATGATTGCCTTCATGCATTCCTGCAATAATGTCGCGCATATCACTTGATGTTTCAGATACTCCTAGAAGCCCAGACTGTTTGTTTAAAATATAATTGATGTCTTCTGGTGTATTAAAATCTTCTGTATGCTCTATCAAATAAGGAATAATCGCCGGATCAATATCCCTGTGCGAGTTCCCATCACCACGCCACCTAGCGGAGTAAAGCCCATTGAAGTATCGACAGAAATTCCTTTATCAACCGCTGTAATGGAGCACCATTCCCAATATGACAAGTAATTAGTTTCAGCTCTTCAAGTGGCTTGCCAAGTGCTTTAGCTGCTTCCTTGGCAACATACTGATGACTTGTGCCATGAGCACCATATTTGCGAACCTTGTTCTCCGTATAATATTTAGTCGGTAATGGATAACGATAGGCTTTTTCTGGCATTGTTGTATGGAAAGATGTGTCAAATACAACAACACTTGTAATATCCGGTAACAATTCTTTAAAAGCACGAATTCCTGCTGCATTTGCTTTGTTATGAAGTGGTGCAAGAAGTGCTAATTCTTCTACTTTTTGAATCACCTCTTCGCTATCAACAAGTGCAGATTCTTTGAAGTATTCACCACCTGCCACGACACGATGACCAACACCCGTGATTTCATCATAGGATTTGATAATACCAAAGCGCATCAAGTCATCTAACAAAATTTTTTACAGCTTGTGTGTGGTCATCAATATCCAAAATTTGCTTTTCTGCACGACTGCCAAATTTCACTGTTGAAATGGAGTCTTTGAGACCAATCCGTTCAATCAGTCCTTTGGCAATGACCTTTTTCAGCTGGCATTTCGTATAATTGCCATTTTAAACTAGAACTTCCGGCATTGATTGAAATTGTTTTTGACATAAATTACCTCTTTTTAAGCGTTTTCATTTATTATATCAAAAACTTGTTTAAATTTCACTTTCTCTGCTCCAATTTTGAAACTTTTCGCTAAATTCCAATAAATCGTTCTGATCTTGCAAATCGGACAAAGCATAAACAAACGGTTGAACAGCTTGTTCTTCTTGCTTTTTCAGCACAAAAATTGTCTTAGCATAAGCGGCATTTCAAAAGAGACTCTGGTAATGCAATCATCGCAACTATCTGCGCATGCTTTTTGCAGCCAAGTTTTTCAACAAAATCACTTTGCGAACTAGTCAATAAATCATTCGGTGCAAGAAAAATAGCATAGCCACCTGATTTGAGATACTTGAGTGATTGCTCCATTAACAGATGATGAGCATAAGTATGCTCCTGTGTACTAGCCACTTCATAGCGCGCCGCAATGCTATCATCAGGATAAAAGCCAACTGGTAAATCGCTAATAATCACATCGCTTTTTTTCAATACTTGCGGGCGCACTGCGTCACCTTGCACAAAACTAACTTTTTGCGTCCATCACATCTGCGATACTGGCTGATATATCATTAGCAGATCGTCCAATTCCAGCCCCAGATAATCCACATTTTTGTGTATTATTGAGAATTGTCTCAGCTAAATTCCCATTCCACTACCAATTTCCAAAAATATCAATGTGTCCTTTTTAACCAATTGATCAATGAGAAAGGTCAAAAATAAACCCAATGGAATCCGGAGTGAATTGATGATTGGCTTGTAAAGGCTCTGTTTGAGCTGCTTTCATCAGCAAAAATTGATAGGCTCGACGCCATTCTTCTTTGCTTAATTTCAAAGATTTAAGAGTTTTCATTATCGACAGTAGCTTGCTCTGTATTTCCATCTAGATAAATCCCATTTTGCTCTACCAAAGCATCATAAAAAAATTCGTCAAAAGCTCATTTTGGATTTCTTGGACATTTTTCTAACAAGAGCGCATAGCCTGTTCAATTTTTCAAAATTCATAGCATCCTCCGCTCCCTATCATACCAAAATTTAGCTTTTTTTGCGAGTTTACTCTGTTGCACGCACATCATTTATTCAATTCTTTACCCGTCTGCTTTACTTTTTCAGTCGGAAAGGAAAATTGATAACGGCGACCAGACTTCATTGTTACTGTCAAGATGAGCTCTTTCTCACTCTTTTGGTCTTGGACATACCCTTTATCAAATTCCCTTTGCTTAGAATTTTCGTTGGCTAGAAGAGCCATTGCATAAGCCTGTGTTCGTTCTCGGTTTAGGGTGAAATTCCTATGATTAGCAGTTTGACGATGAAGGTAAAATTGCAAAAGCAAGCTAAAAACTGCCGCCATAAAGAGTGCATAGAGCATAATGCCCGCTTTAACTTTCTGTTTCCACACGATAGACAAACTCCCTTTCCAATCCTCGCCTAAACGTCAGTCTGACATGAATCAGCTCATTTTTCTGTGAGATTTCTGCTTTTTCACATCATAAACCATCGGCTGGTAACCTTTCCCATTCGCATTGGTTTTTTTCTGAAATCCTGTCCACTTGACTTTCCAAATGCAATCACCTGCCGTCCTGTTTCATATATAAACGATTATTCTCCACCTTTTCAAATGAAGAACGAGCCAACTCTGCTTCTAGTTGATCAGCAAACAAAAAGCCATTCTCGTTGTTCACTATGTTGCCGGGCTTGAACTTCAAAAAGCCAGAAGACGCGTCATTGACTGAAAAAGCAGCACACTTCCGCTGAGTACAAATAAAGGGCAATCAGAGCCTCTAAAAGGGTAAAAAGCTTTCACTTTATTTGCCTTGAACACCGAGAATCAGCTCCTTCCCATGATAAATTTGAATACCTTGTTGACTTGTTTCAACACGCACTTCAATACCGTTCATTGTCAAATGGCTTTTGCTTTGTCTGCAAAGCCATTTTAGCTACCCTATAAAACTTCTTCTTCTCTAAGCAAGTCATTTTCTGCTTTTTCGAGACTGGTGAATTTGTCCCAACAACAGGGTCACAATTGTGCATAAAAATAGCTAACGCAAGCAGCGCCTCTAATAAAATCGTTCCTTTAACGTGTTGTTTTCTTAAATTTTCCATTTCCTAGATATAATTGATACGTAACTGTCTGCTTTTTTGTCTGAAAGACAATCTTTCCGAGCGATGAATTACCACCTGCCTTATCAAAATGAAGCGTCAAATCTTCTGGCGCTTGAATCGAATGAGGAACCGCCAAATGGTTGTAACCATTGGAAATCCTCTCGCGAGAAAAATTCATGTCCAATTGACTTTGACCTGAACTACTCAACTTCTGACTTTCCCGATAAAAATGCTCAAACTCCAGAAAGAAAATCTGCTCTTCCACCTGTTCAAAAGAAGAACGAACAGAGCCCGACACAGCAAGCAATAAGAAACTCGTTATAAATAAAGTCAGCAAACTTTCCAAAAGCGTAAATCCCTTAATCTGCAACGGAACGAGCTTCTTTTGTATGTTTCGCATAGTAAGCCTTATAAGATGCCGCTTGCTTGTCTGTAATCGTGCCTTCGTTGACTAATTTTGAGAGCGTCGCTTTTTCATTGGTGTGATTGACCTCAAACAGCTCCGCTTGGCTTTCCACAACTTTTACCACCGCTGCATTTCCTTTTTCCGTCACCGCTTCTTTTTGCTTGGTCAAATTCGGTACGAACAAGAGCATCAAAACACTGATGATAAGAAGCACGACTAACATTTCTACTAAAGTAAAACCTTTAACCTTCAAACTTTTTAATTTTTTTCATAATTGAACCTCCATATTTTTGATAAATTGGCAGCAACATGGCTGCATACAACAATACAATCATTAAAGCCACAAAGACAAACACTAGTGGTTGAATGACATTCATCGCCTGGTGAACACATTTTAAAAAGTCTCCCATGTTTTTGAGCATAAACTTCTAATTCACGCCCCAATCTAGACTTCACTTCGCCGTATTCAATCATCAAGCCCAATTCCTTTTTTAAAAATGGATATGTTTTAACCCTTTGCGAAAATTCCTGACCATTTTGCAGTGCAACTTCTAAATCTTTCCCAATTTCTTGAAACATAGCAGAGCGTTGTCCTTGCATCATCTGAAAAATCTGACTAAGTTCTAAACCTTGACCAATCATATTTCCCCATTCTCTCGCATAATAAGCTGTCAAATACGTTTGAATAAAGCGCCAAAAAGGAAGGCGAGCTAACAAACGAAAATGCTGCTATTTTTGAGCTTTTTGAAACCAATAAAAACCTATCGCTAACAAAACAAAGACTACTCCTAATGAACCCAGAAAAATTTGCGGCAAATTACTGATAATCTGCGTTGCTACATTTTGACGATCGAGTTGCAGGGAGTAAATAATTACGTAATCCCAGTATAATGAATATCAAAAACAAACAAAATAAAGGGATAAGTCGCCACTTCAACCAACTTTTCTTAATTTTGAGACATTTTCCAAGTATTCCTCAATCTTACTCAGGCTGAGTGAGAGATTTCCGTGTAATTCTGCCAGTGAAAGTTGTGTTACTACATTATCTGAAAAACCTAAGCTTGCCATGATGTCCGAAAAAGGCTTTCCTGTTGACAACCCCTCTTTCATCCTGTCCACATGAGACTTCTTCTAACAAGGCACTTCGCTTCAAAAAGTCGATAATTTCTGCCAAATGAAAGCCACTAGAAAAAGATTATTCAGTAACTCTACGACCTTTTTCTGCTTAACTGTGGATAATTTTTTCCGCTTCTGCTTGTTCAAGATTGATATGTCCTGCTGCATGAAGCTGATCAATCTGCCTATTCCAGTCGATTGGCTCGTGTTCTTGATACTTTTCACTGACAAAATCCACTATTCCTCCTTTTGCAATTAAACGTTGGTAACAAATCCCTTGCAAGACAATTTTCAGATCGGCTTCTGTCATCCCAATTCCAACAACCGTTCATAGACACCTCGTACGCTTTTAGCATGAATAGTTGAAAAACAGTCACTCCCGTTAAGCTAGCTCGGACAACAGCCCGTGCTGTCTCCCCATCTCGAATTTCTCCGATGATTAGCAAATCCGGTCGGTGCCGTAGAGAAAGTTTAATCAAATTTTCATAAGTCAAACCAATCGCTTCATTTAATTGCAACTGTAACATGCTAGGCTGCTTGATTTCAACAGGGTCTTCAATGGACATGATTTGTTGACCAGCAAAAGCGCTCTTGGGCAAGTTGGTGCATGAGAGTCGTTTTTCCATCCCCTACTGGTCCCGAAAAAGATAAAGCCCTCGTTGTTTGAAGCATTCTTTTAACTCTGGGATTTGGAGCAAAACCAAAAACTTCAACTCTGACTCTTCATCATGTAATAAACGAATCACCAGACTTTCCATATCCACGATAATCCCCTACTGTTGACAGTCGTAATGACGTTTTCTTATCACCATATTGATAATCACAAGATCTAACTAGCTTCTACGTTTTTCGCCGACATTCATTTCCAGCGGTAAACTTGAAATGACTAATTACTGCTGCCATCTCTTCAAATGCATACTGTTGGATAAAACGCCGTTCATCGCCAATTCGCATGTATAGCTCATACATATTCTCCTTTGGAACAACGTAAATATCCTGTGCCTGTTCTTCCTTAGCTTGGCAAATAATAGCCTGTGCAATATTTTTGAACCATATCTCCTCCTCACTTTATATTATTCGCAGAAGAAAATAAAAATGATGAAAAATCACCATTTTGTAAATTATTTAAACGTTAGAAACAAGCACGATGTTCCTCTTCACTATTTTTGTTTATTATAACCCGGTTGCATTTTTCTTTGGAAATAACAGTATCATTTTCTAACAAAGCGAGAGAATGATACTGCTGAACAAAGTCGCCACATTCCTCGCACCAACGCAAATCTCCTGCATCCCCAAAAATAGACATCAAATCACTTCGACTTTTGTAGAAAGGAAAAGCATCTGCCAACTTCAGCCATTGGCGTTTATAATATTTTTAAAGCAGCATAATAGTTATCAAAATGCTGTACTGATACGATATTAGCTTTCCCAGCCGTCGAAAAACCACCACGGTTCATCTTTGCCATACATTTCAATAACACGATACACCTGCTTCACCTCCCTTTGTTCTGTCTATTATATCGAAATGCTAAATAAACAGATATGCTCCATTATACAAGTTTTTCGCCATTTGCTCAAAACTGTGAGAAAAAGTGCATTATTCTGATTGTCGTTTTTCATTCATCAGATAAGAAAACGAGACTTTTTCTAAGCCCCGTTTCCAATTTATTAATACAAATCAAGATAGTTGTCTACTTCCCATTGGGAAACAAAAGTGGCATAGCTTGCCCATTCGATGCGTTTTGCTTCTACAAAACTTGTATAAATATGGTTTCCAGTGCAGCTTTTACAACTTCATCTTCTGTCAGTGCTTTTCACCGCATTATGTAGAGTAGAAGGAAGGTCTGTAATACCCGCTTCTTTGCGCTCTTCTGCTGTCATGACATAGATATTTTTCTTCAATCGAGCAGGTGCTTCAATTTTATTTTCAATCCCATGAAGTCCAACTTCAAGAAGAACAGCCATAGCAATATAAAGGGTTAGCCATTGGGTCAACAGGCGCAATTCAAACGAGTTCCCATACCGCGTGAAGCTGGCACACGAACAAGCGGAGAACGGTTACGTCCTGCCCAAGCAATATAAACAGGAGCTTCATAGCCTGGAACTAAGCGTTTGTAAGAATTGACAGTTGGGTTCATGATAGCTGTATAATTGTAAGCATGCTTAATTAAGCCACCAAGAAAATAGTACGCTGTTTCTGATAATTGCATGCCATTTGGATCTTCCGGATCAAAAATGCATTCTGACCATCTTGATTAAAAGTGACATATTACAGTGCATACCTGAACCGGCAATACCAAATTTTGGCTTCGCCATAAAAGTAACATATAAACCATGCTTGCGAGCAATCGTCTTAACAACTAGCTTAAACAACTGAATTTTATCACAGGCACGGAGCACTTCATCGTATTTAAAGTCAATTTCGTGCTGACCAATAGCTACTTCATGGTGACTGGCTTCTACTTCAAATCCCATTGTTGTAAGAACATTGACGATTTCACGGCGTGTATTGTCAGCTAGATCAGTCGGCGCAAGGTCAAAATAGCCGCCCTTATCATTTACCTCAAGAGTTGGATCGCCATTCTCATCAAGTTTAAATAAGAAAAATTCTGGCTCAGGACCCTAAATTAAAGATTTGAATCTAATTCTTCCATGTGACGTAAAGCGCGTTTCAAATTTCCACGCGGATCCCCTTTAAAAGGTGTTCCTTCCGTCGTATAGACATCGCAAATCAGTCCTGCGACACTTCCGTTTTCGTCTCCCCCAAGGAAAACCGTCCATGTATCCAAGTCAGGATAAAGGTACATATCTGACTCATTGATACGCTACAAAACCTTCAATGGAAGAACCATCAAAACATTACTGTTGACAAAACTTTATTCAGCTGTTCATCGGTCGCTGGAATTTCAACGTTTTTCATTGTTCCCAGAACGTCTGAAAACATCAAACGGATAAAGGTAACATTTCTTTCACTTCGCGACGAATGTCAGCTACTATAATTGACATGAGTATCTCCTTATAAAATTTTTAAAAATTAATATTGGTCAATGCATACGACCAAATGGTAGAAGGAAGAAGCAAAAGCGACCTTGTTGTAAAATGTCTTTATGAAGGGCTCGACGAACGTCTTTCTCACTCACCGGCTTCTTGTATTTCGCTTCGCGCTCGGCGTATTTTCGCTTAATCGCAGCAATATTGTAACCTTCTGAAATGTAATCTTTAATCTCCAACAAGCGATCCATATCATTTAATGAATACATGCGGCGATTTCCTTCATTTCGATCAGGCTGATCAATTCTTGATCTTCATAATAACGAATCTGACGTGCTGTCAAATCCGTCAATTTCATAACGCTACCAATGGGAAAAACAGCCATATTGCGACGAAATTCTTTTTCCTTCATTGCAAATTCCTTTCTTATGCTCTATTATAATCTGAAAAATTTCTATGTCAAGAACTCATGTTATATTTTCTAACATTATTCTTCGTTTTTAATTTCAATACTTTTCCGCAAGCGATCCACATCAGAATTGACCAGCATGGCAACGAAAACCCCCATGAACGTCTCAAAAGACACGTGCAAATACATACAAAACTGTCTCTCCTGTGGGAATAGATAAAGTAATAATCAGCATGGCAGAAACACCACCAATCACTCCCTGCTTTTGTTGTTCATAGCGACGTTTGTCATAATCGTTAACATAGTACAAGAGGAACGATCAGTAAGATCACTCAAAACTGCTCATGAAACAGGTTATTGATGAGAAAGAAGAGCAAAGGCATACAAACCACCAATGCTATTTCCTAAAATACGAGAGGTTCAAAATGGACGCTCTTATCAAAATCTTCACGCAAACTGAAAACAGCTGTCAGAGCACCAATCTGTAACCCTTTCCAGCCAAAAAGCCCAAAGACAAAGCAGAACAATAAAAAACCGCGACCCCCGTTTTAAAGGTTCGTATTCTAATTTAAATTTCGACTTATCAAACTTATACTTCTTAAAATAACCCATTCACGCATTTCCCTTTTATCTTTATTCTAACATATTTTTAGAGAAAAGATAATGAACTTTCTTATGGAATTATATTTTTCCCAATAAAAAGTGGAACAACTAACTATTCCACTTTCATTATTTAATGATTTCTATATATGGAAAAGTTTATCAATAAGGGTAAAATATAAGTTACCTTTCCATAAAATGTTGTAGGGTCAAACCAACCACGGTAATTGTTAACTTGTTTTTTGACCTTTGTAATTTGACTCCAGCACTTGAATTGCGCGATTATTTGCCACAGCTGTTACATAGGCTACATGTCCAAATTGACCGCCATCCCAAATAGCAATGGCTCCAACTTGAGGAGTTGTTCCTATACGAAAAGCCTGAGTATGCAGCATTGGCAGCCCAATCTTTTGCATTTCCCCACCAATTACTAGCCCAAAGGTGCCAATGTTTTTACACCCCAAGTGCATTGACCAACTGGATAAGAGTTTCCTGTTGCTGTAGGCGTATTTAATACCACATCCTCTGTATCAGAACTTGGACCTGCACTTGTAGCAGTTGGTTGTGCTACCGCATTTGTCTGACTAACAGTAGTAGCCGTTGAGCCATTTACTTGTAACGTATCTCCAGGAAGGATAGTATCGTAAATTGTTTTTTTCCATTTTTGCCGCTAAATCATATGGACTCATTCCAAATTTTGTCGCAATTGCATAAAACGAATCACCATATTGAACTGTATAGGTATCCGCTTTAACTGTATTTTGACTCACCATCAACAATAAAACAGCTGCTGAGAGCCCAACTGTTAACTTGCCTACATGGGGATGCTTAGATAATTGACTGACTTTCATAACCTTCTCCTTTTTCTATTTCCTATCCCTATATTACTATCTAAACATTGCAGAAATTTTAATCTCATATTTAAAAATTAATTACAAAAATAAGGTTAAAAGACAGAAGCTTAAAATCTATCTTTTAGCCTTATTAAAAATAGCCATAAATTAACGGAAAATCTCAAGTCAATCCGACCAAAACTTAGTCATTCTCCTCTGTTTTCCGTTTTAACTGTCCTAAGCCTAAAACACTCAACAATGCAGCTACTCCCAAGTAAGGCATATAGCTCGCACTCGTTCCTGTTCTTGGAAGGCTTGGAACAGCTAATGCATGAAGTACTTGCTTCGGTTTAGCTGGAGTTGATGGAGTTGGAGTTTCCAGTTTTGGTGTCGTTGTACGAACCGTATTAGATGCGTAAGTCACACCATTAACCGTATTTACATAGGTATTTTCAAAAGTACCAACTGCAATCCGTTTCATTTGGACATAGCTTTCGGCTTGGAAGGCTGAATCAACTGAAACAGAACGCAAGAAATCTTCCTTGAATTTAATCGTAATGATCCCTTTAACTGAATCAACTTCTGCTTCCGTATACTTCGTTAAATCATCACCTGATTTGATAACTGTTCCATCTTTAAGAGTCATATCAATCTTGGCAAAGACCTTATACTGACCAGTATATTGATCGCCTGTTTGATCATAATCATCAGAGAAACTATATTCAAAGAGCTCTTCTGAATGATTGGAAGGAATGATACCACCGATTAGACGGTAATTAAAGACTGTATTCAGTGGAATAGTCTGACCATCAACATTATTTGTATCAGCCGGATCAAGTGTTAAGGTCACATCTTTCTTAGGGTTAATCTTAGGAACATTATTGATAACGATATTTGATGCATAACCATTACCAAAGTCAATTTGGTAAGCTTGATTTTCATAACTGCCGCCTGTTTGTCCCATTTGTTTTTTAACAACCATTGGTGATACAATCTTCAAATTGATGCCTGTTTTAACATAAGTATCATAAAATTCTCTTGGATTATCGGCACGGAAAAATTTGGAAAGCACCTTTAGGTCTAATTCCTGCCTTAGAAAGAACATCTCTAATTTCTTGAGGGGCTGCTTCAAGACTAGTATAATTATCCACACTAACACCAGTAACTTCATTACCATTAGCATCTGTAATCTTCACTAAATCCTGACGCAATTCAAGCGCTTCTTCTGGATAATCATCTACATAGTAAAATCCTTTTTGAATGGTATCTGCTGACGATTTATCTCCCTTTGTATTGATCCAAATCCCAAGTCAGCTCATAGTAGTTGAGTTGATCCTGCAAGAACAGTCTTCCCATCAATCACCACACCGTCTTTGTTCTTGTTTACTTTGCTTGGTTTTGATGTAATTGTTATTTGGATTATCCGGATCGTTTGGTTTACCCAGTGTTGTCACACGAACGATATTGGATTTAATTCCATAACATCATTGACTGTCAGCGTGAAGTTATTCTTATAAGTTGCGCCATCGTTGAGAACTTGTCCGACCACTGTTGGATAAATCGTTGTTACTGACTTGGTCAAATCAGCATTAAACGTGCTAAAGTTGCTGCAGTTGCCTTTGAAGGTGACTGTATTAGTTGCATTATCATAAGCGACATCAAAGCCAGGGGCTGGCAGCTTTTGTAGCTTCAAGATTAAATTGATAACCAGATGGTAATGGATCAATTAAAACAAAGAAGTCGTCTTATCCCGTCCAGCAGGGAGATCTGCTGTCTTCAGCTGGAACTTAACAACAGATTGTTTCGCCACTAAGGTTCTATCAATATCTACATCATTATTATTTTTGATTTCTTTATTGACTTGTGGCTGTACGGCTAACTTAAAGTAATGGTAGTGAACAGTCGGTACAGCCGGAGCCGAGGCGTCTTCTTATAAACAGGATCTGCTGGTGGCGTTGGTAATACCTGCATAGTTGGCTCCAACAGGTTTGTTTGGTTCTGGTTGATCTGGTGTTGGTGTCGGTGGCGTTGGCTCTGCTTCGTAAGTCGGAGCTACAGGAGCTGGCTCTACTGGTTTTTCGCTCTCATAAGTTGGTTGAGTTGGAGCCGTTGGTGCAACAGGTTTCGTCGGAACCCCAATTGCATTAATGTCCGAATTAAAAGCAAACCAAACATTTCCACTTTAGAAGAAGCCATATTAAAGCTAATCTCCGATTGAGTTATTTCACCGACAATAGCACCCATACCACTTATTTGGACTAGAGGTTGTATCCCATTCCGATGTATCCCAACGAGCACCTAGCGATCTTTCTGCATTTGATGAATCTGCATAAGCAGAGTTATTTTCATGAATCTTGATAGATGAACCAGAAATTGGAATATATCGACCGTTAAAGTTTCTAACACTTTCAATTGCATCTTTATCAATTACCCCACTACCGTTACCTCTATTTAGAGATGAAAATTAACTAATCCTCCTGTAGATTCATAAGTTGACCTTCTTCATCATAAAAACTTGACTTTTACATTAATGTTTTGTAGAAGTAAAATAATCATTATACCATGCTGTCACAGTTGGATCACTCGAGGCAAAACATAGTCATTTGGTTCCATCGTTAAAACCTGTTTCTTTTTAATGTGTAAAGTGTAAACTACTTTTTGAAATTTTCTTACCATTAAAACTTGAATTTTTAGACCAGTATAGGTAACATCGACTGGTTTATCCTTTTTCTAATACAAGCCTTGCATAAGTGTTATTCGAATTGATTGCATTGAAATATGAATACGCTGTAGATTTTTGTCCTATCAGGATTTGTTGGCGAAATCCCCATGATTTTACTCAAATCATCCAATTCCTGCTGCCCATATTGATGTACAGATGAATCAATTGTTCGTATTGCATTTGGTTCTGATTTTAAAGTTCAACGATTGTGATCTTGGTTCTGAAAAGATAACCATCTTGCTTCTTTTTGCTCTCCGCTTCTGCGAGTGCTGCAGTATAGGCTGCGAAATCTTTCTTATATTGTTCACTATCTGCTTGATATTGGGCTAACTTAGTCTCATATTCATCTTTGGCCGTTGCATTACGCTTTCTGATTTCCTCATTAGTAGTCGCAATTTCTTTATTTTTAGCATTGTTAGCAGCTACGGCAGCGTCATATTCAGCTTTTGCTGCTGCATTAGCTTCCTGAACGCGTTTTAATTCAGCTTGATAAGCTGCAAGAGCTTTTTGATAAGCTGCTTGATTATCGGAATTCGTCTTTTTGTACAACTGCTAAATCTTTTTGATATTGGGCTAACTTAGCTTCATAATCCGCTTTTTGCTACTGCGTTGGCGGCATTAATCCGTTCAACCTCTGCTTTGTGAGCAGCCATATCCTTCTCATATTGTTCTTTGGTTGCTTGATTTTTCAGCGTTGATCTTAGAAACTTCTGCTTCATGAGCGGCTACATCCGACTTATATTGATCTGTCGTTTTCTTGATGTCTTCAGCTTGTTTGGCATAGTCTTCTTTAATTTCAGTTTCTTTTTGATCCGCCTCTTGAGCTGTTTTTACCGTCCCTTTATCAACAGTTTCATCTTGGACAACATTAACACCAGCAGCTTGAGCATTATTTATTGCTTGATTAACATCAGTTTTAGGCACTTCTACTGGCATGGAGCCATTTGACTCTCCAGCTTGTTTTTGACTCTGTTCTGCTTCATTGCTCGCATTTCCTTGAGCATCTGGCAAATTAGTGGCTGGATTGCCTGTTTGGGTTCCAACCACAGCTGTGGTATCTACTTTACTTGTCGTTGTTGTCGTTTCATCAGCAAAAACATGTTGTCCTGCCATAGAAACCGCTGCTACGGTCCCTAGAACAGCGCCACAAAGCGTTTTGCTAATTTTACTTTTACGAAAACCAAATACTTCTCTTTTGCATCTTTCTTCCTTGTTTCAAATTATTAGATTATTCAAATTACTTTGAATTTGACACTTATTGTATTTTAGCAGCTTTTTCAAAACATTTACAAGTATGTAGCATATTTTTCAATTCTTTTACTTCATGAAAACCGTGAATACAACAAATTGAAATACAGAAACGAGCTAGTTAATTTACAAAAATATAAAAGGCGGAAAAACCGCCTTCTGTTAAAATTATTTTTCTGTAAGAGCAGCCAATCCTGGCAATACTTTTACCTTCAAGAAGCTCCATACTTGCGCCTCCACCTGTAGAAATCCATGAAAACTTGTCTGCACGGCTAAGATTGATGGCTGCTGCTGCTGAGTCACCACCACCGATGATAGATTTCACGCCTGGTTGTTTCACGATAGCATCCATAACGCCGATTGTACCAGCTTGGAAGTCAGGATTTTCAAAGACACCCATTGGACCATTCAAACAACTGTTTTCGCACCAGTCAATTCTTGGTCAAATTTAGCGATTGATTTGGGACCGATATCAAGTCCAAGAAACCAGGGTCTACTGCTTCACCTTCAGTGTCTTTTTACTTCAGTGTAGTCAGCAAATGCGTTTGCTTCTTTTTGAGTCAACTGGCAAGATCAATTTACCGTTTGCTTTTTCAAGCAGAGCTTTCACAACCTCAACTTATCTTCTTCTACAAGTGAGTTACCGATTTCGATACCTTGTGCTTTGTAGAAAGTATAAGTCATACCACCACCGATAAGGACTTTATCAGCTTTTTCAAGAAGATTTTTCGATAACACCAATCTTATCTGATACTTTAGAACCACCTAGGATTGCTACGAATGGACGAACTGGATTTTTCAACAGCTTCTTTGATATAAGCAATTTCGTTTTCAAGAAGGAAACCTGCAACTGCTTTGTCCACATTAGCAGAAATACCAACATTTGAAGCGTGAGCACGGTGAGCTGTACCAAATGCATCATTTACAAAGATACCGTCTCCAAGGCTTGCCCAATATTTACCAAGTTCTGGATCGTTTTTAGATTCTTTCTTCCCGTCAACATCTTCAAAACGAGTGTTTTCAACAAGAAGGACTTCACCGTCTTTAAGGGCATTGATCGCTGCTTCAAGCTCTGCTCCACGAGTTACTCCTGGAAGGAAAGCAACATCTTGGCCTAATTTTTAGCTAAATCGGTACGCAACTGGTGCAAGAGATTTTCCTTCTTTATCAGCTTCTTCTTTTCACACGTCCAAGATGAGAGAAAAGAATAGCACGTCCACCATGTTCAGGATATACTTGATTGTTGGAAGAGCAGCTGAGATACGGTTGTCATTTGTGATAACTCCGTCTTTAAGCGGCACATTGAAAATCAACGCGAACAAGGACTTTTTCCTTTCAATTCAACGTCTTTAACAGTAAGTTTTGCCATGTTACAAAAACTCCTTTTTCTATTTTTATACGAAACTATTATATCATATTTTCTAAAAGTTTTTCTTGATATAAGGAAAAATTTTCACAAAATAATTTTGAACATAAAAAGAGCCGAGAAGGCTCGACTCTTTATTATTCTACTGTAGTGGTTTTCTTCCACAGGTTCTGTTACAGTTGTATCTTCGATAATTTCGACTTCATTGACAGCTTGCGGTTCAAGGTTGCGGTAACGAGCCATACCTGTACCAGCTGGGATGATTTTACCAATGATAACATTTTCCTTGAGACCAAGCAAGTGGTCTTTCTTACCACGGATAGCCGCGTCTGTGAGGACACGAGTGGTCTCTTGGAAAGAAGCAGCTGACAAGAAACTATTTGTTTCAAGAGATGCTTTTAGTAATTCCCATGAGGACTGGACGAGCAGTTGCCGGAACTCCTCCAGAGATGACCACATCACGGTTAGCATCGGTAAAGTCTGTGATATCCATGAGTGTACCCATAAGAAGGTCGGTATCTCCTGGATCCATGACACGCACTTTGCGAATCATTTGACGAACCATTACCTCGATATGCTTGTCACCGATTTCTACCCCTTGGCTGCGGTAAACTTTTTGTACTTCAGCTAGCAGGTAAGTTTCAACAGACAAGACATCACGAACAGCCAGCAAGTGCTTAGGCTGGATAGACCCTTCTGTCAGAGCAGCACCACGAGATTTTTATCCCCTACTGCTACTTTCATACGAGCTGTAAATGGTACTACATATTCCCCTTCACCAGTTGCCCCTTTAACAAAGACTTTCTTAGTCCGAGTAGAAGCATCTTCTTCAATCGCGGTCACTTCACCTTTGACTTCAGTAATAACTGCTTCCCCTTTCGGATTGCGGGCTTCAAAGATTTCTTGGACACGAGGAAGACCTTGTGTGATATCGGTATTAGACGCAACACCACCCGTGTGGAAAGTGCGCATTGTAAGCTGTACCAGGTTCACCGATAGATTGGGCGGCAATCGTTCCGACTGCCTCACCGACTTCAACCGCATCGCCCGTTGCCAAGTTGATACCGTAACAGCGACGACAAACCCCATGACGTGTATTACATGTAAAGACAGAGCGAATAGTGACTTCTTCGACACCAGCGCTAACAATCTCATGCGCCATATCTTCTGTAATCAATACATCTGGACCAACGATGATTTCGCCTGTTTCAGGATGTTTAACCGATTTCTTCGTATAACGACCAATCAAGCGTTCTTCTAATGGCTCAATCATTTCCTTACCATCAGTAATTGAGCGGATAACAAGACCACGATCGGTTCCACAGTCGTCTTCACGGATAATCACATCTTGCGCCACATCAACCAAACGGCGAGTCAGATAACCTGAGTCAGCCGTCTTAAGGGCTGTATCAGTCATCCCTTTACGAGCACCGTGAGTAGAGAAGAACATTTCAAAACAGACAAACCTTCACGGAAGTTAGATAGAATAGGCAATTCCATGATGCGACCATTAGGAGCAGCCATCAAACCACGCATACCAGCAAGTTGTGAGAAGTTAGAAATGTTACCACGGGCTCCAGAATCCATCATCATAACGATTGGATTCTTAGGATCTTGGTTGGCAACCAAACGTTTTTCCAATTTTTCACGAGCTGCACGCCATTCAGCAGTAACTGCATTGTAGCGTTCATCGTCTGTAATCATACCACGACGGAATTGTTTGGTAATTTGTTCTACACGTTTATGAGACTCTTCGATAATTTCTGCCTTATCTTCAACGACCGGAATATCAGCAATCCCTACTGTCAAGCCTGCTAACGTTGAATGGTGATAGCCGAGATCTTTCAGACGGTCAAGGAAAGCAGATGTTTCAGTTGTACGGAAGCGTTTGAAGATTTCAGCGATGATATTTCCAAGATTTTTCTTCTTGAATGGCACATTTAATTCCAGCTTACTGATAGCTGCTTTGACATCTTGACCAGGTTCTAAGAAATACTAGCTGGCACACTTCTGCCATGTTTGAGGCATTTGGCTCTTGCAAATATGGTAATTCATCTGGCATGATATCATTGAAAAGAATCTTACCCACTGTTGTCAAGAGGATCTTGTGTTTTTGATTTTCTGTCCATGGTTTGTTTAAACTATCCGTCGCAATCCCAACACGCGTATGTAAGTGAACATAACCATTACGGAGAGCCATTACAGCTTCATCACGGTCTTTAAAGACCATTCCTTCTCCTTCACGACCAGCTTCTCATAGTCAGATAGTAGTTCCCCAAGACCATATCCTGTGAAGGGGTTACTACTGGCTTCCCGTCTTTTGGATTGAGATGTGCTCAGCTGCCAGCATGAGAATCCGTGCTTCTGCTGGGCTTCTTCTGACAAGGGCACGTGGATCGCCATTTGGTCTCCGTCAAAGTCGGCATTATAAGCCTCCACACAAGTGGGTGCAAACGAAGAGCTTTTCCGTCAATCAAAAACTGGCTCAAACGCTTGAATTCCTAATCTGTGAAGCGTCGGTGCGCGGTTAAGGAGCACTGGGTGTTCTTTAATCACATCTTCTAAAAATATCCCAGATGCGTTCATCATTCCGTTCTACCAAGCGCTTAGCAGCTTTGACATTTTGCACAATATCACGCGCGACAATTTCACGCATGACAAATGGCTTGAAAAGCTCAATAGCCATTTCACGTGGCACACCACATTGGTACATCTTGAGTGTCGGACCAACTGCAATAACCGAACGTCCTGAGAAATCAACCCGTTTACCCAGCAAGTTTTGACGGAAACGACCTTGTTTCCTTTGAGCATGTGACTCAATGATTTGAGCGGGCGGCTACCTGGTCCAGTAATAGGACGACCACGACGACCATTGTCAATCAAAGCATCAACCGCTTCTTGCAACATCCGCTTTTCATTTTGCACGATGATTCCAGGAGCATTTAGTTCCAAAAAGACGTGCCAAACGATTATTCCGATTGATAACACGACGGTAGAGATCATTGAGGTCAGAAGAGGCAACGTCCACCGTCCAACTGAAGCATTGGACGTAAGTCTGGCGGAATAACTGGCAAGATGTTTAAGACCATCCATTCTGGCTTGTTACCAGATTTTTGAAGGCATCTAAAACATCCAAACGACGAATAGCCTTGACACGTTTTTGACCAGTTGCCGTTTTTAATTCATCTTTGAGCTCTGCAATTTCTTTTTCCAAATCTACTTGTTTCAAGAGATCTTGAATTGCTTCAGCACCCATTTTTGCAACAAAGGAACCTTGACCATATTCTCGTAAGCGTTCACGATATTCCCGCTCTGTCATAATGGATTTATGCTCAAGTGGCGTATCTTTTGGATCAATCACCACATAAGCTGCAAAATAGATGACTTCTTCAAGAGCACGAGGGCTCATGTCCAAGGTCAAGCCCATTCGGCTTTGGGATTCCTTTAAAATACCAAATATGAGAGACAGGTGCTTTCAACTCAATATGTCCCATACGTTCACGACGAACTTTGGTACGAGTTACTTCAACACCACAACGATCACAAATGAGTTTCCTTTATAGCGAATCCGTTTTATATTTTTCCACATGCACATTCCCAGTCTTTCGTAGGACCAAAGATGACTTCATCAAAAAGTCCTTCGCGTTCTGGTTTTAGTGTGCGGTAGTTAATTGTTTCAGGTTTCTTCACTTCTCCATAAGACCAAGAGCGGACTTTGCTAGGAGAAGCTAGGGTGATTTGCATACTTTGAAAACGATTTACATCAACCACTATTTCTTACCTTTCTTTATTATCATTATCTATTGAATCAGTTCTTATTCTTTCCCTTCAGCATCAAAAGCGGCTTTTTGCTTCTCGTGCTGCTTTTTCACGTGCTTTTTCAAGATCGTCTACATGAATCACATCATCATCCATGCCTTCGTCCAAGTCACGAAGTTCGACTTCATTGTCGTCTTCATCAAGGACACGCATGTCAAGACCAAGTGATTGCAATTCTTTTACAAGGACACGGAAGGATTCTGGAACACCTGGTTTTGGAATTGGCTTACCTTTGGTAATGGCTTCATAAGCTCTCAAACGACCATTGATATCATCAGACTTGTAGGTCAAGATTTCTTGAAGGACGTTAGAAGCACCGTAGGCTTCAAGAGCCCAAACTTCCATTTCTCCAAAACGTTGTCCACCAAACTGTGCTTTACCACCAAGAGGTTGTTGTGTAACGGTTGAATAAGGACCAACTGAACGAGCATGAAGCTTATCATCTACCATGTGGTGAAGCTTAATCATATACATGACACCAACGGATACACGATTATCAAAGGGCTCACCAGTACGTCCGTCATAAAGGATTGTCTTAGCATCGCTATCCATGCCTGCTTCACGAACGGTATCCCAGAGATCGTCTGCGCTAGCTCCATCAAAGACCGGCGTTGCAATATGGATACCAAGGTTGCGAGCAGCCATACCAAGGTGAAGTTCCATAACTTGTCCGATATTCATACGGGATGGTACCCCAAGTGGATTCAACATGATATCAACCGGCGTTCCATCTGGAAGATAAGGCATATCCTCTACTGGAACGATACGGAAACAACCCCTTTGTTCCCATGACGTCCTGCCATCTTGTCCCCAACACGGATTTTTCGTTTTTGGGCGATGTAAACACGTACCAACATGTTGACACCGGATTGCAATTCATCACCGTTCGCACGAGTAAAGATTTTCACATCACGGACAACACCTGCACCACCGTGTGGTACTCGAAGGGAGGTATCACGTACTTCACGAGACTTATCACCGAAAATTGCATGAAGTAGACGTTCTTCTGCGGACAAGTCTTTTTCACCTTTTGGTGTCACTTTACCGACAAGAATGTCACTTCTTTCACCCTCAGCACCAATGCGGATAATACCCATTTCGTCAAGGTCTCTCAAAGCATCTTCACCGACGTTTGGAATTTCGCGCGTAATTTCTTCAGGTCCAAGCTTTGTATCACGTGTTTCTGATTCAAATTCTTCCAAGTGAACAGACGTGTAAACATCGTCTTTCACTAAACGTTCACTCATGATAACGGCATCTTCAAAGTTGTAACCTTCCCATGTCATATAAGCAACGATTGGTTTTGTCCAAGCGCCATTTCACCTTTTTCCATAGAAGGTCCATCTGCGATAAAGTCACCTTTTTCAACTGTATCGCCAACTTTTACCAGTGTACGTTGGTTGTAAGAAGTACCAGAGTTTGAACGGCGGAATTTCGTAATATGATAAACATCAAAGGGAACCGTCTTCACGGCGAACTTCAACTTTAGCAGCATCAGAATAGACAACTTTACCATCGTGCTGTGCAATAATCGCAGCACCAGAATCATGAGCTGCTTGGTATTCCATTCCCGTACCAACGTATGGTGCATGCGGATCAATCAACGGTACCGCCTGACGTTGCATGTTGGCACCCATGAGAGCACGGTTTTGAGTCGTCGTTTTTCAGGAAAAGGAATACATGCTGTCGCCACCGCAACTACCTGCTTAGGGTGATACATCCATGAAATCTACTTGATCTGAAGGAAATTCTTGGTTATTCCCTTGGTGGCGTCCCATAACAATCGCCTCTGCAAAGCGACCATCTTCTGTTAATTTAGAATTTGCTTGTGCAACGATGTATTCATCTTCTTCATCCGCTGTTAGCCAAACGATTTCATTGGTTACTATGCCAGCTTTACGGTCTACCTTACGGTAAGGTGTTTGGATAAATCCATATTTATTTAGATGCCCATAAGAAGACAAGTTATTGATCAAACCAATATTTGGTCCTTCAGGTGTTTCAATCGGACACATACGACCATAGTGGGTGTAGTGCACGTCTCGCACTTCATAACCAGCACGGTCACGTGTTAAACCACCAGGTCCTAAAGCTGACAAACGACGTTTGTGAGACAATTCAGACAGTGGGTTATGTTGATCCATAAATTGAGACAATTGAGATGAACCAAAAAGAATTCTTTAATCGCTGCTGTGACTGGGCGGATGTTAATGATTTGTTGCGGTGTCAACACTTCATTATCTTGCACACTCATGCGCTCGCGAACATTACGCTCCATGCGAGAAAGTCCAAGACGCACTTGGTTAGCAAGCAATTCACCAACGGCACGAATCCGACGATTTCCCAAGTGGTCAATATCATCCACACGACCCAGCCCTTCAGCGAGGTTCAAGAAGTAATTCATCTCAGCCAAAATATCTGCTGGCGTAATCGTATGAACTCGATCACCTGGGTTAGCATTCCCAATAATAGTTACCCACGATCTGGATCAGTTGGCGCCACCACTTTGAATTTTTGAAGAACGACTGGATCTGTCAACACAGCTGCATCATTTGGAATATAAGTAATTTTATTCAAATCACCGTCCAAGTATTCTGCAATGCTATCAATGACACTACGTGTCATAACAGTTCAACTTCAACCAAGATTTCACCTGTTTCTGGATCTACCAAAGGCTCTGCAATCGTTTGATTTAACAAACGTGTTTTAATGTTTAATTTTATTGATTTTATAACGACCAACTGCCGCCAAGTCGTAACGATGTGGATCAAAGAAACGAGCGACCAATGAGACTACGTGAGCTATCAGCTGTTTTAGGCTCACCTGGACGAAGACGTTCATAGATTTCTTTAAGCGCTTCATCCGTACGTGAATCCATTGGATTTTTATGAATATCTTTTTCAATCGTGTTGCGAACGAGATCGCTGTCGCCGAAAATGTCAAAGATTTCATCATCGCCAGAAAAACCAAGCGCACTGAACAAGTGTCGTAAACGGAATCTTACGAGTACGGTCAATCCGAGTATAGGCAATATCTTTTTGAGTCTGTTTCCAGCTCTAACCAAGCTCCACGGTTAGGAATGACAGTTGAACCATAACCAACTTTACCATTTTTGTCTACTTTATCGTTGAAGTAAACACCCGGAGAACGAACGAGCTGAGATACGATAATCCGCTCACCACCATTGATAATGAAAGTTCCCATTTCTGTCATGATTGAAATCGCCAAAGAACACTTCTTGGGTCTTGATTTCACCAGTTTCTTTATTAATCAAACGGAAAGTCACAAAAATAGGTGCAGAATAGCTGGCATCATGGATACGCGCTTCTTCTAAGGTGTATTTGGATTCTTTAATTTCATAACCAACAAACTCTAGCTCCATTGTATCTGTAAAGTTTGAGATAGGAAGTACATCTTCAAATACTTCTTTCAAACCATGGTCAAGAAAAATCTTTGAACGAATCCGTTTGGATTTCAATCAAATTTGGTAAATCAAGAACTTCCTTGATTCTTGAAAAACTACGACGAGTACGGTGTTTTCCGTATTGAACTTCATGTCCTGCCAAGTTTTTTACTCCTTCTTCTTTCTACATTCTCTATTACATGATAGAGTAGCAATTTTCATTTATCCTTTTTGAGTAATTTCAGAATCTTTAAGTTTTAATGACAAACAATAAAAATCCCAAAAATAGGCACAAAAGAGCAGCTCAAATCTGACTCTGAAAAGTATGATTTAACTGCTGTAAAGCTTTTATATGGACAATATTTCAAATAAAGCAGACGACAAATTATTAGTAACATTATACCTTATTTTACTCTGCTTTTTCAAGTTTCTTTCCTTATGAAAGTGTTTTTATTTTAACGTCCGCCTAAAAAGTGCTGCCCAAGCTTTTGATAATCACTATCTGTTCCGCCGATTCCAAATTTATAGGTGGTCATCAGAGCACCGTTTTTCGCCCAGTAACCAGTAACCGTCTGTCCGGTCAGGTTCATACTGCGACCGTTGACCGTAACTGTCCCGGCTCGTTCACCCGTTGCTTTTAAGAACATTGAGACTTGATGACGCTTGAATCTAAGTTGAATTTATCACCAACTCCCCAGAGACTTGGATCTGCTTGATAAATCGCATTTACCAGTTGAGCCATATACTGTGCATTGTTATTGTAACCGGTTAAAGCTGCCATTGAAGCATTGTTGTCATGACCGATCCAACCACCCAATGTTAATTTGAGGGATTGGATACCATGAGCCACATATCACCATTGCTGTTAGTCGTACCCGTTTTTCCAATCCAATCAGCACTAGCTAAACCGCTATTGATCTGCGTTAAACGAGATTTGAAGGTCGTCGTAGCACCCGAACTCAATACCCCACGCATAAGACTTTGCATAATCGTCGCTGTTGCCTTAGAATAAACCTGAACAGGTTTTGCTTTGTGTTCATAGACAACTTTCCCGTTTTTGTCGTAATCTTTTCAATCATATAGCGCTCTTGGTATGCCCCATTATTGGCTAAAGTTTGGAAACCATTGGTGTGCTGGGCAACAGATACTTCAACACCACCTCCCATTGGCAGACTTTCAATATCGTAATTTTCAATTTGATAGCCCATTTTCTCCATGTACCCTTGGACATTAACTCCTTTGTCACGAAGCAATTTATAAGTCCAATAAGCTGGAATGTTCCAAGAAGTATTTAAAGCCTCCTGCAAATCCATCATGGCTGTACCACGGCTATCTACGTGCATAATTGGCTCACCGCTAGAGAAATTTGCAGGGTAATTAGACAGCATGCTGGCACTTCCCATAAGCCCTGGTCTATGGCAATACCATAGGCTAAAATCGGCTTAATGGTTGAGCCTGAGTGACGCTCTGTATCAAATGCATGGTTGTTCTGGTTAGAAGCATAATCACGTCCTCCACAAACCCCTAAAAATAGCTCCTGTGCGATTATCCATGAGGACATTTCAGCTTCGACTGCACCTGTTCCATCATCTAAGACACTACCAAAATTAGCTACTGCATTTTTGCACTGCATTATGCACATTCTTATTAATAGTTGTGGTGACAGTGTAGCCGCCTTTCACTCAACTCTTTCATAGCTAGTTCTCTGTAGGCTTTCACCGTTGCATCATTTTTCAACTCTTGCTGTGAAACATTGTCACGTTTGATTAAATAATCATACATTGCTTTTTGAGCTTCCTTCATAGCAACGTAATATAGATAATCATGTGTTCTTGTCGAAGTCGTATCACTTGGTAAAAAGTCTCGTTTTAAATCATAATCTTTATACAATTGGTACTCGTCTTTTCCTAATCGCACCTGTCCGGTACATATTGTAAATAACATTTTTCGCACGATTGAGACCAAAAAGTCATATCTTTAGCACTTTTCAGGCTGCCGTCAGCTGCATAAGGAGAGTAAACAATCGGACTTTGTGGTAAACCGGCAATAAAAGCTGCTTGAGGAATTGTCAATTTACTGGCAGGAACTCCAAAAATTCCTTGTGCAGCTTCTTCCACTCAGCAATATTTTTGCCCTTTGTTATTTCTCCCAAACGGTGCCACATTCAAATAAGTCGTTAAAATATCGTCTTTGCTCATGTAGCGTTCTAAAGCCAGCGCATCAATGATTTCTGATGCTTTACGACTAAAGGTTGGAGCATCGCCAACAACTTGTTGCTTGATTAACTGTTGAGTTAAGGTAGAACCTCCACTTGAGGAACCAATCCCTGCAACAGAGCCTAACGTCGCCCGCAAAAAGCTTTTGTGACAACCCCATTGTGCTTCCGAAAAATTCTCATCTTCTGTCGCAATGACTGCTTTTTCACATTGTCGAAAATATCTTTACTCTTAATTGGCACTCGCAACAAATCACTATCAATGGCTGAAAATGGAGCTGCCGTCAGCATATTTTAATTCAGAAATGGTTGAAATATCTTGAATTTTTGATGAGCTCTTCTTTTTAGGAGTTTCAACCTTGTCAAAGATTCGTGCACCATAGCCTAATGCAATGCCTCCACCAAACAAGCAACCTAAAACAAACACAAAAAGACATTTGACAATAACTTTAGAGTACGAAGGACAGTCCACTAACACTCCAAAGTGTCCAGCTTTCTTTTCATTTTTGCTAGGACGATCTGTTTGAAAAAATTCTCAAACAATCGTTTGATCTTTTTCAAAAACTTGTTTACTCATTCTTTCTCCTTGAACTTTCTCTGCCTATTATAGCAAATTTATGAAACTTCTGACAATAGGAAAAGGCAATCCTCAGTTGAAATCACCGTTTTTAAATTATTTTTGCAATTTTACTACATTCTAATGGCTGTTTGTGATACAATGTTACAATAACTAGAAATTTTTATAAAGGAGAGACAGATATGCACATTTTTGATGAGCTAAAAGAACGTGGTTTGGTTTTTCAAACAACTGACGAAGAAGCGTTGCGCAAAGCCCTAGCGGAAGGAAATGTGAGCTTTTATTCTGGCTATGATCCAACAGCTGACAGCCTGCACCTCGGTCATCTTGTACCAATCCTTGTCATGAAACATTTACAGTTGGCAGGTCACAAACCCTACGCTCTCGTCGGCGGTGCAACTGGCTTAATTGGCGATCCATCATTTAAAGATACAGAGCGGAGTTTACAAACAAAAGACACAGTTGAGGGCTGGGTACGAAGCATTCAAGCGCAAGTATCTCGTTTTCTTGATTTTTGAAAATGGTGATAACAAGGCTGAAATGGTCAACAACTACGACTGGTTCTCTGATATTAGCTTTATTGACTTTCTGCGCGATGTCGGAAAATATTTCACTGTCAACTACATGATGAGTAAAGAATCCGTAAAAAAACGAATTGAAACAGGGATTTCTTATACAGAATTCGCTTACCAAATCATGCAAGGCTATGATTTTTTTGAGCTAAATCGCCAATACGGTGTCACTTTTACAAAATCGGTGGTTCTGACCAATGGGGGCAATATGACTGCTGGTACTGAATTGCTTCGTCGGAAGGCAGACAAAACAGCTCACGTTATTACAGTGCCCCCTTATCACAGACGCAACCGGTAAGAAATTTGGTAAGTCAGAAAGCAACGCTGTATGGCTCAATGCTGATAAGACCAGTCCTTACGAAATGTACCAATTCTGGATGAATGTCATGGACGCTGATGCCGTTCGTTTCCTTAAATTTTCACCCTTCTTCCGCTTGATGAAATCGAAGAAATAGGGAAGCAATTTGAAAGCAACTCCACATGAACGTTTGGCACAAAAATCTTGGCGCGAAGTCGTTACACTCGTGCATGGCGAAAAAGCCTACAAAGAAGCACTCAATATCACCGAGCAGCTTTTTGCCGGAAATATCAAAAATCTTTCTGTCAAAGAGCTGAAACAAAGGGCTTCGCGGCGTCCCAAATTATCAAGTGAAAGCAGATGACAATCTCAATATCGTAGAACTTTTGGTAACGGCTAGCGTTGTCAATTCTAAACGCCAAGCGCGTGAAGATATTCAAAACGGCGCTATTTATATCAATGGTGAACGCATTCAAGACCTTGACTACAGATTAACGGACGCTGACAAATTAGAAAATGAACTAACTGTTATTCGTCGTGGTAAGGAAAAATATTTTGTTTTGACTTACTAAAATAGGAAAGAGAGCAATCAACTACTACATCGTTGGTTTGTTGCGCTATATACTTTGAAGCTGGAGACTTTTCGTTTCCAGCTTCTTTTCATTCTCACTTAGCAAAAAGCATATTGTCATAGTGCTTGTTTTTAGCTCCAACCGCTTTTAAAAAGTGTGGTTCATTTTTAAAATTTCCTTTCTTTATCTACTTGTCAAAGCATTTCTCACGTGTTACACTAGACACAGCAATTGATGAAAGAGAAAACGCATGAAACCCAAACTTAAACGCTTTGAAACGGCTAGCTTTTTTCTTGCCCTTTTTGTCAGCAAGCCTTGTTTTTATCAGAAAATAGTCTCAAATGCAAAAATAAGCATTCCTTCGACTTGGCAAAGTTTGGCTATGTCAACTTGGCTCCACAAGTAAAAGCAATCAAAAGACTACGATAAATCCAATTTTTCAAAATCGACAATTGATTCTCGAAGCAGGATTTTACCAGCCAATTTTGAAGAAATTACTAGAAATTTTATCATCTTTACCACAACATGGTAATCTGCTGGACATTGGTTGCGGAAGGCTATTATGCTCGAAATTTGCAAGCACAATTACCAGATAAACATATCTATGCATTCGATTTGTCAAAAGAGTCTATTCAACTAGCAGCTAAAAGTGACCACAGCCTGACGGTAAATTGGTTTGTTGGAGATCTGGCGCACATCCCTATTCAAGATACCAGCATGGATATGATTTTAGACATCTTCTCTCCTGCTAATTACCAAGAATTTCAGCGCGTCTTGAGGAAAAACGGCTTGCTCATTAAGGTTATTCCTAGCAGCCAACACTTGCAAGAAATTCGTAGTATCGTTGCCGAGCAATTAACAAACACAAATTATTCCAATCACAAAATCATTGAGCATTTTTGAAGAAGCCTTTACCATTACGAATTCTTATGACGTTGCAACCACTTTCAGCTTGAGAGAAAATGAGAAAGCGGCACTTCTTCACATGACACCGCTTCTTTTTAATATTGACATTGAAAAAAATAGATTGGTCACCATTAACTGACATCACGATTGCTGCAAAGATTTTAGTTGGTCAACAAATATAAAAGCAAAAAGAGGTGAAAACAGATTGCTGCGAGATACAGTAGTCTATCTAACCTCTTTTTTATATGCTTCGATTAAAAGCTAACCAAATCATTCCCAAAAGCTAAAACAACATAAGCAATCAACGCCAATAACCGTTGCCCCACTGATAAGCTCTTCTCCCCTCGAACTGGAAAAATAACCGCTTTACAAAGCGCCCCCGACTGCACCACCTAAGTGCCTGCCAAACTAATTCCCGGTGTCAAGCTCAACACCAAGTTCATAACTAGAAGAACTAGTGCATGACTGACCGAGTTGCTGAATATAGGGATTGCGAACTGCATAGCGCAAAGTAATAATAGCGCCAAAAATCCCAAACAAAGATGTAGAGGCACCTGCCGCCACAACATTTTGGAGTGAAAAAGAAGACAAATACATTTCCTAAAATGCCAGACATCAAGTAAAGAAACAGAAAATTCCACGAGCCAAAAATGTCCTCGGCTTGCCGCCCGATAAAAATACAGCGTAATCATATTCATCACAAAATGCTCCAAGCCGATATGAACAAAAATCGCCGATACTAAGCGCCAAATCTGGCTTTGGGAAATATTGAATCGTTCGACCATTCATCGCTCCAAATTCGTAAATCGTTTGGGTGCTAGCATAAGCAAAAACCACGCAACAGAAACATTGCTAGGAAAACTCCTGTCGTGATAAGCAATAATAAGCTCGTTACTGGATAACGTTTATCATAAATTTTTTTCAAATCAATACCTCCTGAACGGAATATCACAATCATCTGGTTGAAAATCAACTAACTGGTAAGGATAAATTGTACTGACTGTCATCCCTTTAAAATCAGCCAAATAGCGGTCATAATAGCCGCCTCCATAGCCAATACGATAGCCTTTTTTTGTTAAAAAGCAATACCTGGAACATGAATCAAATCAATATGAGATTTTTCCACTGCTCGTTCACTTCTTGGTTCCCAGATACCAAAAGCAGTCAATTCAAGTCATTTGGATTATAATCCACAAAAGTCATGCGCCCTTGAGGGATAAGTCTTAGGGACCAAAACCCGCTTGCCATCTGCTTGAGCCTGCCTGATGAAAAGCCTTGTGTCAAACTCGTGTGGCAAAGATAAATAAGTAGCAACTGTTCTAGCTTGTTGATAAGCAGAAGGTTCCAGCAAGTACTGAGTGAGCAAAAGCATCTCTCTGCTGTTTACTATCAATTCCTGCTCTTTCATTTTTCCTGACTATAGTTTTTGCGCAAATCTGCCTTCATTTATCTTCTCCTCAATCAGAAACATTATCAACAATCTCAGCCCATTATTCATTAACTTTTTGCACTTAAAAACTTCCCAAATTTTTTCAATGGCAAAAGGCAAGGCTGCTTCATCTGGCACCATTTTAGGATGATGAAGTGCGTAAGGACTATCAATTCCCCAGCCAGAACATCACACCCTTGACTTTACTGAGCAGATAGCCAAAGTCCTCACCGGTCATTGCAGGTAAAATATCAATCATGTGACACCGTTCTCTTTTTGGAAAAATTCATGCATTGAGCAGCTAATTCTGGATGATTTTTCCACAGGAAGATAACCACCTTGTTTCAGCTCCAAATCAAGTTCTACACCAAAAGACTGAGCTACTCCTTCAGCGATTTCCCGCAGGCGTTTTTGAGTGAGCAAATTCATCTCCTGCGTCAATGTTCGAATGGTTCCGTGCAGAAAGGCAGTTTCAGCAATCACATTATTCGTTGTTCCAGCATGAAATTCACCAAAGGTGACGACAGCTCCTTCAATCGGATCTACATTGCGACTCACAATGGTCTGAACCTGAGTGATAAAATAGCTAGCTGCTACCAAAGCGTCATTAGCATTATGTGGAAATGCAGCATGACCTCCCTTGCCCTTAAAGGTTAATTTAACTTCACTAAGTCCCTGCAAAAAGTGTACTGGTATTCGTAGCAATATCTCCTACCTTGAGATCAGGCCGCACATGAAGCCCATAAAATTCATCTGGCAGCCAATCGCCAAAGGCCCCATCTTCATACATCAGCATACCCCCAGCTTCATTTTCCTCAGCTGGCTGGAAAAGAAAAAGTAGATTATTCTTAGGCTGCTCAGTAGTTAGTTGCTCCAACAAACCCAGAGCGATTGTCATGTGCATATCATGCCCACAGGCATGCATACGTCCCTCATGTTGACTAGCAAAAGGCAAACCCTGTCTCCTCAACAATCGGCAAACCGTCAATATCTGTCCGCCAGCCAATCGTCTTAGCAGGTGTACTGCCTTTGACAAATACCAAAATTCCCGTACGCCAAGTCCGAATCTCAACGAAATCCAAACCAGAAGTCAACACATCAATTATCCTCATCAGATAGGCATGAGTCTTATACTCTTCCAGCCCAATTTCCGGAATTTGATGCAAGTCTCGGCGAATTTTTGATAATCAATCATACATTTCCCTCTTTAAAAGTGTCCGAAGAGCGTCTTCCAATGCTGTTTTCTGCCGGGTTTGTTCATCAATTTTTCTTAATCACACGCGCTGGCACACCAGCTACAACAACATTTTTCTGGCACATCTGTCGTCACAATAGCCCCTGCAGCGACGACAGAACCATTGCCAATCTGCACTCCTTCAATAACGACAGCATTGGCTCCAATCAAGACATTGTCCCCCACGCGAACTGGCTCAGCACTGGCTGGCTCAATAACACCGGCAAGAACAGCCCCAGCATCCCACGTGGCTGTTTTTTTCCAACAATAGCTCGGCCACCTAACACGGCTCCCATATCAATCATCGTTCCAGTACCAATTTCAGCTCCGATATTGATAACAGCTCCCATCATAATCACGGCATTATCACCGATTTCCACCTGGTCACGGATAATAGCTCCTGGCTCAATCCGAGCATTGACCTCGCGCTTGTCTAACAGCGGCACGGCAGAATTCCGAGCATCCTGCTCCACCACATAGGTTTTATTCTCTTCTAAATTAACCAAAAGAGGTTTAATTTCTTCCCAGTCACCAAATAGAACATTGCCCAATTTGACAATAGAATCCGGCACTTCGTCCACTAGTTTTTCCTTCAAAGGTTACTTTTACATTTGTCTTTTTCTTAGCATCCGCTATAAACTGAATAATTTCCTGAGCGGTCATTTTAGTGGCTGACATAGACATTCCTCATTTCGATTTAGTATTAAGAGTTATTATAACATAAAACCAAGCATTTCATCATATAAAGCAAAAACACCACAAGTTTTAACACATGTGATGTTTCGTTAAATTTATTGGATGTTTTTCAACATATTTTCAATGTGCTCAATAGATTTTTCACGTCCAAAGCAGGTAAATGGTATCTGGGAGTTCTGGACCGTGCATTTCGCCTGAAACAGCAATACGAATTGGCATGAAGAGGTTCTTTCCCTTGATACCTGTTTCTTTTTGTACTGTCTTGATTTGTGGGAAGATATTTTCCGACTTGAAGTCTTCATCACTCATAGCTTCCAATTTTTCTTTGAATGCTTTTCAAAACAGTCGGTACCGTTTTCGCCTGCCATAAACTCTTTTTTTCTTCTGCCGTTAGCTCTGGGAAATCTTCAAAGAAAAGGTCTGTGAGCGGTACGATTTCATCTACAGACTTCATTTGTGGTTTGTAAAAGTTCAACTAATTTTTCCAGCTTTGTCAGTCAAACGACCAGCCGCTTCCAAGTAAGGTTTCGCCATATCAAAAATGGTTTCAAAATCCGCATTTTTAATGTATTCATTACTCATCCAGTCTAATTTCTTTTTGGTCAAAAAGCTGCTGGTGACTTGCTGAGACGATGTTCATCAAAGAGTTGGATCAATTCTTCGCAGAGAAGATTTCATTTTCACCGCCAGGATTCCAGCCAAGCAGAGCGATAAAGTTAAAAACAGCTTCAGGCAAGTAGCCTTTCTTACGGTAATCCCTCGATAAATTGAAGGGTGTTTGTATCACGTTTGGACAATTTCTTACCCGTTTCAGAGTTGATAATCAAGGTCATGTGACCAAATTGTGGCGCTTCCCAACCAAGTGCTTCATATACCATGAGCTGCTTAGGTGTGTTAGCAATGTGGTCATCTCCACGGATAACGTGAGAAATTTTCATCAGGTGGTCATCCACCACAACCGCAAAATTATAAGTTGGATAACCGTCTTTTTTCTGGATAACCCAGTCACCACCGATGTTACCACCTTCAAATTCAATCTCACCTTTGACAAGATCGTTCCACTTGTAAATACCAGATTCATTGACCACAAGACGGACTGTTGGAACGATTCCTTTAGCTTCACGTTCTGCGATATAAGCTGCTTTTTCATCTTCAGACATTCCCAGATATTCATTGATGTAACGAGGTGTTTCTCCAGCAGCTTCCTGACGTTCACGCTCTGTTGCCAACTCTTCCTCCGTCACGTATGACTTGTAAGCCAAGCCTTTTTTCAAGTAACTCATTGATATAACCTTGGTAAATGTCCAAGCGTTCAGATTGAGCGATATTTTTCATGCGTTTCTGGACTCTCATCCCAATCAATTCCCTAACCAACGCAGATTTTTCCAACTGCGAACGCTCCCCGTCTTCCACATGACGTTTACGGTCAGTATCTTCAATCCGAATGATAAAAAGTTCCGCCGTAGTGACGAGCGTAAAGATAATTAAAGAGCGCAGTCCGCGCATTTCCGATGTGTAACAGTCCCTGTTGGACTTGGTGCATAACGCACACGAATTTGATTCGCCAATTTTATGTCTCCTCGATTCAAAAATATCATTATTTTTATTATATCATAACTAAGAGGAGACGAAAAAGGCTGAGCAACAGTCTCTTCATTATAGATATTTACCAGTTACATGCAAAACTTTGCAGACTGCTTGAAGGTTCTCTTTCGTTAAAATATTATTTTTTTGAAAGCTCCTTACCACTAATACGTTGCAATTCCAAAGCAATATGTGCCGCTTTATCCGCTGTTTCAATCAGACCAAAACAATCCTGATAATCACGACCAGTAGATAAAAACACCATGTTTTGCCCACACAACTAATCGGTGATCTACTAGTTCTTTTGCAGTCAACTCTCCAATCGTTTGGGTTCCTGGAACTTCCCAAGGTAAAACTGCAATCCCATCTGGAAAAACAACAATTGATTCCGTCAATACTGACCATAAATCAAATGTTAAAGAACGACTGGTCACCTGATGAAGTAAAGAATAAAGAACAATATTTGTTGCATGATTATGAATCGCAACACGTTGCTCACTATCTTGTTGTAACCGAGCAGCATGCGCTAATATATGCATAAAAATCTCACTTGTTGGTCGCTTTCCATCTTTGAAACCAGCAATAAGTTGATAGCCTCGCTTAGTTAATTTTATGATCCCTGTATCTATCTCTGGCTGATGATGTAAATATCGAAAATGACTTCCAGAAGCTGTTATGAGAAGATATTCTCCCACCATATTATGTGGTATTTCCATTACTTGGATCTCTGTCTGTTCTTTATCCATAATAGGATAATTAGTCGCTTGCAGATCATCTTTCAAACGAAGTATTTCTTCTTTTTTTAAACGATAGCTGACATTTCCTCCATTATATTCATCCCAGCCTTTTTCCACATATCATAAGTTACTTCCAACAATTCTGAAATATAATTTGGATAATTCATTGATTCCCCTTTCTTTTTACGAAACGCTCTTTATGACTTTCCTCCCATTCTCGAAAAAAATATTTTTTGGGCTGAAGATACAAGCCTATTCCTAAAGCTACAGCTGTCCAATATATATTTTGAAAAATAATCGATCCTACGAATATAATGGCTGCTGCCAGTAACAATAACTTCTCTTTCATTTATTGCTCCTTTACTTTTAGTGTTTGATTATATTTTTCACGATCTTTCAAAAGCCAAATATATAGCCCCAGCCATAGAATGAACAAAACAACCGAAAGAAGTTTTTCCTTGAAAAGAGTAGCTAATATGTAGCGAATATCTGGTCCTTCAAAAGTTGACCAAGAAATCAGTCCTTGATTTTTCAATGTTCCAGTTTCTTTTGCAAGTCGTGTCATGTAAGGTGTGAAATATGTTGCTCCATAAAGGAAAAGCGGAGTAGAAATCAAACCATGAATAATCATCCGAAGAACATTGCCGTTGGTTAATAATAACGCTCCAACAACAAAGGAAAGATTGATAATTCCTGCAAATGGTAAAACGATATTACCAGGAAGTACAATCGCACCAATCAATAAGAAAGGAATCGTACAAACTAACTGCTACCCATAGCTCATTGCGCCCACCTAAAAATAGCCAATCAAGTCCAATATAGACCTCTATCTTCAAATTTTCTCTCATAAAGTCAGATACAGCTTCTGAAATTGGAGAAAAGAGCTAGAGAACAGTTTGGAAACCATTGGAAAGAGAGTCAAAGCCGTCGCAGCCTGTACAGCCAAGGTAAGAGCATATTTGATACCATTACCTGAAGCTAAACCAAGTGCTAATCCAATAATAGCTCCCATAACAGAATTTTTCACCAAAAACTCCAATCTTTTCCTTGAGAGTATCTGCGTCAAATTGTTTATTGAGAATAGGGATTTTTCTTTAATAACTCATCAATTGGATGGAGCAAAAACAGCAATAAGACAGATAAAGTGAGGAACGGTAACGCCTGGAATACCAGTTAATCGTTCCACCTCAGGTACAAAAGCATCTCCAATTTTTAATTCTAGTACAATAATTACAGCTCCTGCTAAAGACCAAAAATCACATTATTTGTAAAAAGTAAGTCACAATAACTGCTGTAAAAATTTTGTTCCAGACATTCCATAAGTCTACATTTAGAGTTTTGGTTTGATTCATTACTAGCATTAAAAAGTTAATACCTAATTGAATAGGAAAGAGTAGAAAAAGCATGTAGGCTATGCCCAACTAATAGAAGCTGCACCAGACAGCCAATATCTACCGCTGGGAGAGACAAACCTGTATGGGTCGTTAAATCATTTGCTGCTTGTCCCATACTAGTCATAATGAAATTCACCAAAATCCCCATTCCTGTAAAAGCAATCCCTAAAGTAAGGGCAGCTTGAAAAGCATCTCTGAATTTCATTTTTCATGCAAAGTCCGACAATCAACATCAAGAAGGAACAAAAACAGCAGCACCCAAATCCAAAAATATATTGGACAATTATTTTTAATATATCCATTATTCAAATCTCCTTTATCAACTATCAACTTTTCAAAAATTGAATAATCTTATCCAGTTCCTGTTTTTGTCCCATCCCTGTTAGAAAAGCAATACCATTAAAAACAGGAACTCCATAATCTTTTCTTTGCTTTTACAATAGAAATGTAGCCGTCTGCTTTGCTGGAGATGATGTTCCAACGATTTCATATCTACTGCCTCAATCTGACAAGAAATCCTGCTTCCTTAAGTAGACGTTCTACTTTTTGATGCTACTGTTTGAGAAGTAGCGACTCCTGAACCACATGCTACAATCAATTTTTCATGATTGCATCCTCCTTTAAATATTTAGTTTCTACATAAATGATAGATTTCCTCTTCACTTTTCGCTTGTTTTAAATTAGTAAGAAAAACAGTATCTGAAAACAACTCCATCAGTTCAACTAATAATCCTGTTTGTTGTTTTTGGATCACTAATGCCTAAAAACCAATATAAATTCAGCATTTACAAGTACATCATCTGTCCCCCATCTGCACAAAAAGAAATCGGAGTTTCTAATTTGTTAAAAAGATAAACGGTCAAAACATGCTCTGCATACGTATGAGGTATCGCAACAGCTGTGTTCTCTAATTGTAACCCCGTTGGAAATTCTTTTTCCCTTTCTAAAAGTGCCGCCTCAAAACTATCTTTTACGTACCCTTTCTGAATCAGCTTTGCGATAATTTCCTAAGTAATGTTATTCTGTCTGGTGCAGTTTCAACTAGATTTATAAGATCTAGATGCATCATTTGAGTCATTATTTTTCATATTCTATCCTTCTATTTTGTTAAATGGTATCAAAAGTTGCAGGAGCAAATAAAGATTTTTAAATTCTTCTAATGTTTGTGCTTTCCCCTAATTGTTCAATATAGCTGGCGCTATCCACTCGTGAGTAAATCTCAATCAATGCTCTCTTTGTAAGTTTTCTAAATCTCGCTCTTCAATCGCGATTAGTAAAACAACTTTAACAAAGTTTACTCCCCATAAAAATGGGCTTATCAAGTGTCATCATAATCAATTGCGAATGATGAACAAATTCTGGATTTGCATGAGGGAGAGCAATTCCTGCATACGTACTTGTAATTCCTAGTTCTTCACGTTGATAAATAGAATCAGTATAGTGTTTATCAGCTAGATTCGCTGGATGCGACAATTGGATAATTTTATCTAAGCATTCTGACACATTATCAACTTTTTGATGAAGATAGATTGTTTCTAGCTAATAAATGATTCACTAAAGATTGAGAATAAACTTCGTTGTTCTCTAATAATCGTAAAAATCTTTCGACTACTTTTTAGTAATCTTAAGATAAGATTGCTGAATTTCACGACGCTGTATATCTGTCAGTACCGTTTCCAACATGGATATAATCTTTAGGATAATCAGGTAAATCAACTGAACTGATTACTAAATCTAGAGAGTCAACATCAAGCTCCACAAGCTCGGCTGGTGTTAATTTTACTATCTTATCATCACTTGAAAAACAACTTTCTCAATTGGCTGACAATCAATTCTGATGTGGCAACCCCTATGTTGACAGACGATATATATCGTTGACGGTTGGCTCTCGACTGCACTGCAAAATGCATCGTTAGAAATGCCACTTCTACATCCGTTAATTCAATCCCAAAATAATCATTTAGAACTTTCACAGCCAACCAGACAACATGATAAAGCACACTATACTGTTGTTTGATTTCTTCAGTGATAAGATTAGATAAATGAATACGATTACGTAAACGAAAAACCATTGGCTGAATGTGGTTGAGTAACATCTGATATAAATGCTCATCATCGGAAAAATCAACATCAATTAGCTCACTCACCATTGCACAAAATGCATGAACAGTAGTTTCAAACTTTTTCATCCGTTAATGGACGAAGCATCTCATAACCCACAGATAGAAGTGATCGTGTCAATGCAGCAATCTCCGCCTCTGGAAGACTAGAAATTTCTACTTTCAAAACAGAAGCTAAAAGCTCACTAGCAAAAAGGTACGATTCATACAATTTTAAATTATCTAGTATCTTTGGATTAGTTTCTTTCAAAAATGATTGACTTTGATATCGAGTTTTTGCAATCCATAAATCCCACACTAAATAGGGCTCATACTGTTCATTGATTTGAAAATGATAAGCTTTTAGAAAAATGTCTTTACTTTCGCTAGAATCTCTGCTTGATCTGACTTATGAATATTTGCTATCTGCTGAGAGGATACTAAATAATTTCTCAGAAAAATCCGAATATCAGCTTCATCTCCTACCACTCGAACTTTATCACCTTTTTGGCTAACATAGCTTTTTCTCTATGCAATTTGTGCTCCAGCTTCTCTAAACTTCGCTTAACTGAACTTTTCACTAATATAATGCTCTATTGACCAATCTAAAATATCAAGTTCATTATGTTCCAAGAATAAAGGCAGAAACTAGATTCTCTCTCTTTCTTCCGGTGACCATTTTTCTTTCCCTAGATCATTCTTTTTGTTCAATCTCTACAATCAATTGAGAACAAACCTGTTTATCTGCCACTAAGCGAGTTCCAAGACTTGGTACCTTTTCTAAATATGCATTTTTACTTACCAAAAACGTTTGAATAATTTCAAAATCCGTATAAATCGTTTTTGGACACTGAAAAACTTTTTGCCAATTTCTGTGCTGATACATATTTTTGCTGACGCAATAAATACTGCATGATATTCATTTGTCGAATATTCATTTGCCACCTCCCCAAGGAGTTCTTTCATTATCTATTATATGCTAGCTTTTTGCTCGAAAAAAGGCAAAGATAGTTCTACAATCATGTAGTAATCTTGCCCTGATTTAATTATTTATACAATTCTGTATTATAGAAAAACTTAATACAAAACAAAACTATTTGATTATAATACTGTTCTAGCCGAACGGAAGAAAAATATTCTATACATTTCAGAAATCAATGAAAAACTCTAGAACAATCAGCAATTTTAATAAATTTTTCTGAACTTCAAATCTTTTGCTCGCTGATTTCATTATATCACAACAACCTTTCAACTGAATTCAAAGAGAATATCACCCAAACACCTTCTTCAACACTTCACCAATCGTTGTTACATCAATAACTTCAATAGTTTCGGGAATGTTCAATCCGTTCAGAGAGTTTTTAGGAGCGTAAACTTTGGTGAAGCCCAGCTTAGCAGCTTCATTGATACGCTGCTCAATGCGATTGACACGGCGGATTTCGCCCGTCAGACCGATTTCACCAATAAAACATTCTTGTGGATTCGTTGGCAAATCTTTATAACTCGAAGCAATTGCAACGGCAACAGCTAAGTCAATAGCTGGCTCATCTAATTTGACACCGCCTGCTGACTTGAGGTAGGCATCTTGATTTTGCAATAATAACCCTGCTCGCTTTTCCAAAACAGCCATAATCAGACTAGCACGATTGAAATCCAATCCTGTCGTTGTCCGCTTGGCATTGCCAAACATGGTCGGCGTCACCAAAGCCTGCACTTCCGCAAGGATTGGACGCGTCCCCTCCATAGTCACCACGATAGAAGAGCCTGTCGCCCCATCTAAACGCTCCTCTAAGAAAACCTGGCTAGGGATTGAGTACTTCAACCAGACCACCTGACTGCATCTCAAAAATGCCGATTTCATTCGTAGAGCCGAAGCGGTTTTTGACTGCCCGCAAAAATACGAAAAGTATGTTGACGCTCACCCTCAAAACAAAGTACTGTATCCACCATATGTTCCAAAGTTCTAGGTCCAGCCAGAGTGCCCTCTTTCGTCATATGACCGACGATAAAAGGTGTAATATTGTTGGTTTTTTTGCCAGCTGCATCAGCTCCGCTGTCACTTCTCGCACTTGCGAAACCGACCCTTGCACGCTGGAAATTTCTGGCGATAGAATCGTCTGGATGGAATCTATAATCAAAAAAATCAGGCTGAATTTTTCAATCTCAGCACGAATACTCTGCATATTGGTCTCCGCATAGAGATAAAACTCACTGTCAATATCGCCTAAACGTTCCGCGCGCAGCTTAATCTGCTCGGCAGACTCTTCCCACTGACATACAAGACCGTTCCTTTGTGAGAGAGTTGGGTCGAAACCTGCAATAAAGGGTAGATTTTCCCAATGCCAGGGGTCTCCTCCGATTAGAACTAAACTTCCTGGCACCACGCCACCGCCCAAGACGCGGTTAAACTCTTCCATATCTGTCTTGGTACGGTTGACATCAATAGAAGTCACCTCTGCTAACTTCATCGGTCGACTTTTTTCCCCTGTCAGAGAAACACGCGCATTCTTAACCTCCGTAACTTTGACCTCTTCGACAAAGGACGACCCAAGCCCCACAGTTAGGACAGCGCCCTAAATACTTGGGGGAATGATATTCACAATTTTGACAAACAAATGTCGCTTTTTTCTTGGCTATGATAGATTCCTCTTTCTTAATGCCCAGTGCTTCCAAAACCACCTGTCCGCACACCATCTGCTTCATCATTATCAGCAAGCAAGAACGGCGCAAAAAACAGCTTGAACGATACGGTCTTCTTCTTCTAAAACCACCTCTTGATCTGTAATGTTCTGCATTTGCGCAAAAATGTGCCCTTCATTTCCCGGATTGCCATAGTAATCCCCGTCAATAACGCCCACAGAGTTAATCAAAACCAATCCTTTTTTACGTGGATTAGATGAACGATCATAAAGATAAAGCACCTCACCAGCCTGCATATAGGCCTTGACACCTGTAGGCACCAATTTAATCTCTTTGGGCGCAATCACTGTACGCTCTGCTACCTTTAAGTCATAACCTGCTGCATGAGCCGTCTCACGCTTTGGCAGTAAATTTTCATTTGTAAAGCTTGAAACAAGCTCAAAACCACGAATTCGCATATTTCTCTCTTTTCTACTTTTGCTTCCCCTATTATACTAAATTCGTAAACAACACGCAAAATGCAGGTCATTCTTCAACCTGCACTTTTAAAGTTATTTCAGTTCATTCAAAAATCGAATGACTTGCTCGTTGGCGTCTACTTGAGCTTTCACCCCAAAAGGAACAATTGCTCTTGGGGTAGCATGCCCAACATTTAGATTATACAAGATTGGAATATCCGTATCAATGACATCCAGCAGAATTTGCTTGTACTCATCATAGTAAGTTTCATCCATTGGTTTTTCCAACAAGCACACCATTTTAAAACAGAAAAATCCCTGTCGCCTTTAAGGTTTCTAGCATTTTTCGATATAAAGTTGGTTCTGGTTTTTCCTCACTGGTTTCCAACAAAAGAATTTTTCCTCCCCACTCTGAAAGACTGGGAAATAGCTGGCATTGAGCACACAGTTCAATGGCACCTTCATATCTTTTCATCAAATATCTGATAGAGCGACTCCAAACAGCCTCCTAAAATTTCCCTTCAAATGTTGCCTTCCCTTTTCAGCAATTCAAATCCTGATTTTCATGACGAATCCGTTTCGTTCCTAAGACTTTTTCACTAAAATCCGTCCTCTCATCATACCAGACATTGCTCGGTCTGATTTCTGAGATAGTCCCTGTTCCAATCAGTTCCTTAAAATATGAAAGCGTATAAGGCAGCATTTCTTCCTCTAACTCACAAACATCAGCAAGAAATGACTGACCATAAAAAGTCTTAACCCCCAGCTTATGGAGCATGAGGTGATTCATGGTAGTGTCTGAAAAACCTAAAAATACTTTCTGATTCACAACCTTTTTAATTGGTTATCTTCAAATAAATAGGGTAGCAATCGATACGTATCATCTCCACCAATAGCACATAAAATCATATCAATTGAAGGATCTTCAAAAGCTTGAATCAAATCTTGCGCTCTCGATTTAGGATGGTCTTTCAGATAATCCATTCCCTTTTGTGCATGCTCTAAAAACATCACTTCAAGTCCCAACTCTTTTAAACGCTTTTAATCCTAGATCAACCTCATGCCTAACGAAATTTTTCTCCAATGATTCCGCTTGATAAACTGACAATTCCTACTTTCTTTATCATCCTATTTCCTCCTTAATCAATGATTTGAAATATTATATCATAAACTAACAGGAATAACGAATGACTGTTCACAAAACAAAAAAGACCACCTCTTTGGTGATCCTTATAGGGAGATTATTATGAAAAAGTTTTAGGATTTCATCAAATAAAGTTAGGAGGTCTTCATTTGATAATATTATTATAAAATGATTTTTCTTAAATGAAGCTTAAGCCGTATTTCAAATTTACAATTTCTGCAAAAGATACTGAAAAAGTTCTAGATTCCCTTTTTCTTCATTGACTAAAAACTCTGGGTGCCATTGAAGCCCAATGATCCGACTATCATCTAGCGACTCAATCGCTTCAATGGTTTTATCCCTAGGATCAAAAGCTGTTGCGCGAAAAATTCGGTGCCAAATCTTTAATACTTTGTCGGTGGACAGAGTTAATCTGACTAGCACGACCGAACAATTCTTCAACAATGCTGCCTTTCTCAGTTTGAATAGAATGAGAAGTTCCAAAAGGTAAGCCCCTGCCAATGGTTGTCAATATGCTGATTGAGCGTTCCATCAAAAGCAACATTGACCAACTGCAAGCCTCGGCAAATTGCCATAATTGGTTTTTCTTGTCGAATAGTTTCTGCTAACAGAGCCAGCTCAAATTCGTCTCGCACCATATTGTAATCATCACTCTCAATCGTCTGCTTTTCTCCGTAAAAAGTGGGTGCACATGTTGTCCGCCAGACAAAATCAATTTATCAATACTTTTCAACATAATCCCTCACCAAATTTTTTTGTCACCAACAGGGATAATCATAGGCAATCCGCCAGCGATTCTGATACTCTCAGCAAATTTACTAGAAACGGACGAGTGAATATTTTTACCTTCCTTATCAACAGGACAAAGATTAGCGGTCACTCCAACTATCGGTCTGCTCATACGATTCCCTCCTCATTGATATACACAATCTTACCACTTCCTCAGCTAGTCGTCCAATTGATTTTTAAAGGTTGTGATAAATAGTTTTTATACTAGCTACAATTCCTGCCTCATTACACTCTTTTTATGCACTTTAATCAGCCTTTTATTCTTATAAAATAATAACTTATAAAAACAAGCTGCTACTAAACAAGAAATTTATCGCTTTCTATGGTAAAATAAAAATTAGAAAACTCTATAAGGAGAAGAACATGGAAAAACAAACAGTTGCTGTTTTAGGCCCTGGTTCATGGGGTACTGCCTTGGCACAAGTATTAAATGACAATGGACATGAAGTTCGTATTTGGGGCAATATTGCCGAACAAATTACTGAAATCAACGAGCACCACACTAACAAACGGTATTTTTAAAGATATTGTTCTTGATGAAAAGATCACAGCGTATTACGACTTAAAAGAAAACCCTTGATGACGTGGATGCTATCCTTTTCGTCGTTCCAACCAAGGTTACACGTCTTGTAGCCAAACAAGTCGCCGAGGTGCTTGATCATCCAGTTAAAGTCATGCACGCTTCAAAAGGTCTGGAGCCCTGATACCCATAAGCGACTTTCCATGATTTTTAGAGGAAGAATTGCCCTGAACAATTCCGTAGCGAAATCGTCGTCGTCTCTGGTCCCAGCCATGCTGAGGAAACTATCGTTCGCGACATTACTCTCATCACAGCAGCTTCAAAAGATTTAGAAACAGCTAAATATGTCCAAAATCTTTTCAGCAATCACTACTTCCGCTTGTATACTAATACAGATGTCATCGGTGTGGAAACGGCGTGAGCCCTAAAAACATCATTGCGGTCGGAGCAGGGGCTCTTCACGGTCTCGGTTATGGTGACAACGCAAAAGCCGCTATTATCACGCGCGGCTTAGCAGAAATCACCCGTCTCGGTGTCAAACTCGGTGCCAGTCCTTTAACATATAGCGGTTTATCCGGAGTGGGAGATTTTAATTGTCACAGGGACCTCCGTTCACTCACGCAATTGGCGCGCTGGTGACGCTCTTGGTCGCGGTGAAAAGCTAGAAGATATCGAAGCTAACATGGGCATGGTTATCGAAGGCATTTCCACTACCAGAGCGGCCTATGAACTCGCACAAGAGTTAGACGTCTACATGCCTATCACCCAAGCCATTTATCATGTCATTTATGAAAGCCTTAACATAAAAGATGCCATTTATGATATAATGAATAATGAATTCAAAGCTGAGAACGAATGGTCGTAATCAGTCACATTAAATAAGGAGTCGTTCTATGACAAAAAGTAAGAAAAAGCAGTCATTCCTGCTGCTGGACTTGGAACTCGTTTCCTACCAGCCACAAAAAGCACTCAAAAGAAATGCTGCCTATTGTTGACAAACCAACTATTCAATTTATCGTTGAAGAAGCGTTAAAATCCGGTATCAAAGACATTCTGGTTGTAACAGGCAAATCCAAACGCTCTATTGAAGACCACTTTGATTCAAATTTTTGAATTGGAATACAACCTCAAAGAAAAAGGTAAATCTGATCTTTTAAAACTCGTAGATGAAACGACTGGTATCGGTCTTCATTTCATTCGTCAAAGCCATCCACGAGGGCTTGGCGATGCTGTTTTTGCAAGCCAAGGCTTTCGTTGGTAACGAACCTCGTTGTCATGCTAGGCGATGACCCAATGGACATTACAAATGACAAAAGCAGTACCACTTACCAAACAATTGATGAACGATTACGAGGAAACACACGCTTCAACTATTGCTGTCATGAAAGTACCACACGACGAAGTTTCTTCTTATGGCGTTATTGATCCACAAGGTGAAGGAGTAAATGGACTCTACAGCGTTGAAACTTTGTTGAAAAGCCAAAAACCAGAAGACGCACCAAGTGATCTCGCCATTATCGGACGCTACCTACTAACACCTGAAATCTTCTCCATCTTGGAAACACAAAAGCCAGGTGCCGGAAATGAGATTCAACTGACAGATGCCATTGATACTCTCAACAAGACACAAAGAGTGTTCGCTCGTGAGTTTACAGGTGACCGTTATGATGTTGGCGACAAATTTGGCTTTATGAAAACATCTATTAGCTATGCCCTCAAACATCCTCAAGTCAAAGATGATATGAAACAATACATTATTGAGTTAGGCAAGAAATTAGATAAAAAAGAAAACTAACAGATAGCTGTGATGGGGGACACCTATTCCTAATCAATTGTTCCAAGGAACTCTAATTGATTAAAATCAAAAGTGCTTTTCCAATCACTACATTTGTTGGGAAAACAATAGCTTGTAAAAGGCAGGGAAAATATCATCCCTGCCTTACTTTTTGATACCCAAAATTCTTAACGAAGTAGATAATTGCTCAAAACACTGACTTGAGGTTATAGATAGAGTTTGCGAAGTAAGTCTCAATACTGCTTTTGGCAGACTCGGAAAAAGCCCCTTTGGAAATGAAAATAGTAACCGCAAATCTACTTTACAACAAACTCTCATTGCACCCAATCTAAATAAAAACTCATTAAAAATCCTGAATGGTCTGTTTTAGGTCTTAAACGGTCATTTTTAACTAAAACTCCGCCTTAGTGATTCCCTAAGACGGAGTTATTTCTATAAAGCCTAAATTGTCAAATTAAGTTAGACTTTTTCAAGTAACTCAGAAAAAAACTTGGTATGGTGTTTGATAATTCAAAAGACTTTCTAGGAATTCTATTTCTTTTTATCAGCTATAGCTGATAAATAATTTTGAGAAATATTCGTAAAATCCATTTGTTTCGGTAGTCCATTTTCGTCTTAATAAGCCATTAGAATGTTCATTGAGACCTCGTTGACCCAGGACATCCTGGATCCGCAAAGAAAATATCAATGTCATGTGCATTCGAAATAGATTTCAATTAGAAAATTCTTTTCCCACAATCAAAAAGTGATCGACTTAAAGAGGTGGCTAGGGGACTTTGAGACAACCATTGATTGATGGAGGCCTCAATATCACTTGCTTTCCGTCCATTGGTTTTCAGTGTGATGATGGCTTTTGAGAGCGTTCTACTAAGGTAATGACTGCACTTTTGTGTTTTTTTCTCCCACAATTGTATCCCCTTCTAGATGACCGAATTCTGTCTTAAAATTAGGATAACTGTCTGCTCTCTCACGTAAATCTCTGCGAAACGCTTGTTTTCCTCGTTTTTCGCTATGACCATTTGGTTTTCTTTTGCCTTTCCAAGGGAGATCCTCTTTCTTTAAAAATACCACGGTCTGCTAGTCGATAGAGAGTTCTCATAGAACAAGAAACCCTATCTGGATAAGTTCCCTTTAATGACATCAAGGCTCCAATTTTGTTCTAAATGAGTTTGGATAAAATCTTTTTCTGATTGCGTAAAGACTTGTTTTTATTCCCTGCCACAACGTTTCTTATTGACTTTATAACGGTTATAGTAATCATATGCAGAGTGCCCCTCTTTCAGATAGTTGATGACATTGTAGATTGTCTGTTTTGATCTGCCAAGTGAAGTCACAATATCTGAAACTTTTATGTTTTCCTGATAGTAAGCCTCTATCATTACGAGCTCGTTTGTGGTAAGATGAGTATAGGTCATTTATGTTAGTTCCTTTCAGACAAATGTGGTGTTTATCTGAGCCTAACATAGATGGCTTTTTCTGTCTAGCTTAATTTTACAATTTGGGAAGTTAAAAGATAAATCGCAAACCAGCCACCAATACCACACCAAAAATCACGGTTACCACTAAGTTAGCGATAACGAAAAGCAATGTACATTGTTGGAAAAACAGCTACTAAATCTAGCCATTTGAAGGTTGGCAACTGCCCTACCTTCCCATTTGTAAGGCTGGATAAAATCAATGCAAAAATAATAGAGACTGGCAAGTACTGTAAAAATCGTTCTACAATTTTTAGGTAAGCCATGATATTTTACCAAGATAAAAAGGAGTCACCCGCGCTAGCCATGTCACCAAAGCTGAGAGAAGAATGGCGACAAAAAAATATAACTATTTATCATCTAACATCACCCCGCAGCACAGCCTAATAAGGTCGACATTAAAACAGCTAAAGACGAAGAAACAAGCATGCTTAAAGCATAGAACGATAAAGCTACCACAGACAACATCACTAATAGTTTTTGAAATTTTTGTTTTTATGTAACATCACTAAAAAAATTGGGAAGAAAAAATCCCAATAAACATACCCACCAGCGCAAAATCCAAGCCAAACATTTCTGGATTTGGCAATAGACTTCCTAATGTCGTTCCGACCACAGATCCGACAAACCAAGCAAGATAGCTCGTAATGTTATTGCCGTACATCCACTGAAGCGAAATATCCTTTGTATGAACACGCTCACTTAGTAAAAACGCCGTATGTTTCATCTGTCAAGAGTATTCCGATACCAATATTTTGCAAGAGACTTGCATGCCGAAAAAAAGTAGATGTATGAAGACCTAGCAAAAATAGACGCAAATTGATTAAAAAAACTGTCAGAGCAATAGCTGTTACCGGGGCGTGAATCACAAGAAGTGCTAGCATAGCAAACTGAGCACTTCCTGCATAGACTAAACTGCTCATCAGTGCCATTTCAAGAGGGCTGACATAAGAAGCACCAATAATTCCTACAAGCTAGTCCAATACTAACATACCCAAGAGCCGTTGGCATCGCTGCCTTAGCCCCGTCCTTAAAACTTTTTCCTATCATATTTATACTTCCATTGTGTCAAATGCCAGACTTGGCTTAGCATTCAAGCTTAATGTTGCAAGATTCCTTTATTCCACTCACTGACGCTCGCATAAGCAATCATTCCTGCATTGTCCCCACAGAGACGCAAAGGCGGTATGATTACCTTGATATCTGTCATTTCAGCTACTAAACGTTCACGTAAACCTTGATTAGCAGCAACACCGCCCGCAACGACTAAGGTCTTAACAGGATATTTCTCCAAAGCTTTTTTTGTTTTTGCCATGAGAATATCTAAAACAGCAGCTTGAAAACTAGCAGCCAAATTTTCTTTTGACAAACTTTCACCCCTTTGCTCTGCATTGTGACAGAGGTTGATAAAGGCAGACTTCAACCCAGAAAAGGAAAAATTCCAAATTATCCTCTTGATCATCGCCCTCGGAAAAATCATAAATATCTTGTCCTTTATGGGCCAATTCATCTATCTCACGCCCTGCTGGATAAGTCAATCCCATCACACGACCAACTTTATCATAAGCTTCTCCAACTGCATCATCGCGTGTTTCCCCGACAATCTGATAATCACCGGCTTCGCTGACATAAACCAACTCAGTATGCCCCCCGCTGACTAATAACGCTAAAAGAGGGTATTCTAATTTCTCAACACTTTGAGCCGCCATAAGATGACCTGCCATATGATTGACAGGAATAAGCGGTAAATGATGCGCCCACGCAAAGGACCTGGCAGCTGCCAGCCCTGACCAAAAGAGCACTCGACTAGTCCCTGGTCCATAAGTTACTGCTACTGCAGTCACTTCTTTTTCTGTAATACCGGCTTTCGCAAGAGCCTCCTCAATGCAAGCCGTGATAATCTTCCACATGGTGACGGCTAGCCACTTCCGGTACCACGCCACCAAAACGTTTATGGCTCTCAATCTGGCCTGCAATAACATTTGGATAAGAGTTCATCGCCATTCTTTAAAACCGCTACGCTAGTCTCATCGCAGGACGTCTCAAAAGCTAAAATATATTTATCATTCATTGTTTTCTCTTTTCATTACAATCGCATCTTCCATTGGCTCATGATAGTAATTCTTACGCCGAGCGATTTTTATAAATTTCTCTTTTTGGTAAAATAGCAGAGCTGCTTTGTTGGATTCTCTCACTTCGAGGAAAATCTCTTTGTCAATTGGCAGATGTTCAAACAAAAGCGGTCGCAATTTTCTTTCCTTGATAGGCTTTTCTTAACCGCAATTTGTAAAACTTCTGCTTCAAAGTCCAACTCTTGAAAAGCCAGGAACCCGATTAAATTTTGAGCTTGCAAAGCCAAAAACATAAACTGACAAAGGATTTTGTAAATCTTTCTCAATCTGCTCTATATTCCAAGGACTGACAGCATACACATCTTTTAATACTTGGTAAATCTGCTCTGCCAAATCAGCAACCTGCTTTTTTTCATCTTTTTTAATCTCAATCATAAAACGCTTGATGTAAGAATCTTTTGTTTCTTGATGATTTTTCAGCCAATTCTCTTCTGCTTCCACTCGCTTGAGGTAATTCGGGCACGAAATCATGAACAGAGCGAGCTGGTAGTTGCAGACCAATTTTAGCAAGGAGCACAGCGCTTGGCAGAGTTGCTTTTGATAAGAGCTTCTGGCAAAGCGGATTGAATCTGCTCCAAAAATTTTTCACCTCTCCCACAAAAAGTTACCTGAGAAGCAGACTTGGCTTTTTCTAAAACTTCTTCAAAAGATAAATGAGCTTCCGGCTGAGTTGCTCTGCCATTTTCATAAAAACCAGCATAGACATTGTTTCGTCTAGCATCCATGAGAGGAATGACCAATGCCGTCAATGTCCTCTGGCACCAGAATCCGCAAGCTAGAAACTCCCACCAAATCTATTTTTAAGCGTATGTATAACGTTTTGGCTGTTGCCACAGCAATTGCAAACCTGTATAACTACCAGGACCTTCTGCAACTACAATGCGACCCTAAGTCACTTGGTTTCAAATTCAAACTTTCCATTAAAAATCAATAGCCGGCATCAATGTAACGCTATGATAATATTTATCGTCATCTCAGCAAAGCAAACTCTCATCTTCTAACATTGCAATCGAGTGTTTTTGCTGGATGTGTCAAAAAGCTAAAACTTTCATTCTTATCTTTCCTTTGTGATAATCTACTTTCTATTATACTACAAAAATACGGATTTCCTTAATATGATTTCCAAAAACAAGACCTTTTGAAAACCGCTTTCCTAGATTTTTCTCACTTCTTTTCTTTTACTAAATATCCTTTTTATGATATAATGATTATAGTTGTAACGTATCAAAATCAATTTATTACCCGGAAAAATCAAATAGATGAAGACCGCCCTTGAAAATAAGGTGGCTATTTTCTGGTAGATTGATCATGAATGAGAAAAGGAATTGAAATGATTTACAAAGTTTTTATCAAGAAACAAAAGAACGCAATCCACGTCGGGAAAAACACGCATTCTCTCTACTTGGATATTGACGCCAAAGACGAATGAAGGACGCATCAAAGCTCGGAAACTCGTCGAAGAAAAACACCTTACAATGTTGAATTGATTACACTTTGTCTGACAAACATTTAGAATACGAAAAAGAATCAGGCAACTTTACAATTACGGAGCTCTAAACCATGTCATATACTTTAAAACCCGAAGAAGTCGGTGTATTTGCCATTGGTGGTTTAGGAGAAATCGGGAAAAATACCTACGGGATTGAATATCAAGATGAGATTATCATCGTTGATGCAGGGATTAAATTTCCTGAAGATGACCTCTTAGGGATTGATTATGTCATTCTGACTATTCTTATATCGTAGAAAAATATTGACCGTATCAAAGGAGTGTTGATTACTCACGGTCATGAAGACCACATCGGAGGGATTCCCTTCCTTCTCAAGCAAGCAAATGTTCCTATTTATGCTGGACCACTTGCCCTTGCACTGATTCGTGGTAAATTGGAAGAGCACGGACTTTACGTGACGCTAAACTCTACGAAATCAATCAAAATACCGAACTTCAATTTAAAAATTTAAAAGCAACCTTCTTCCGCACAACTCACTCCATCCCAGAGCCTTTGGGGAATTGTCATCCACACACCTCAAGGAAAAATTGTTTGTACGGGTGACTTCAAGTTTGACTTTACACCTGTTGGCGAGCCAGCAGATTTACATCGAATAGCAGCACTTGGTGAAGATGGTGTTTTAGCACTACTTTCTGACTCCACCAATGCAGAAATTCCCAACTTTCACAAATTCCGAAAAATCGTTGGTCAGTCTATCATGAAAATCATTGAAGGCATTCACGGGCGGATTATTTTTGCCTCCTTTGCCTCAAATATCTTCCGTCTCCAACAAGCTTTGCGGATGCTGCGGTTAAAAACTGGCCCGAAAAAATTGCTGTTTTTGGACGTTCAATGGAAAAAGCCATTGTCAACGGAATTGAACTAAGGTATATTAAAACCCCAAAAGGAACGTTCATTGAACCAAATGAAATCAAAGATTATCCCACAAATGAAATTTTAATCATGTGTACAGGAAGTCAGGGAGAACCGATGGCAGCCCTTTCACGTATCGCGAACGGAACGCACCGCCAAGTCCAACTCCAACCGGGTGATACAGTAATTTTTCTCTTCTAGTCCTATCCCCGGAAATACCACCAGTAAAGTCAATAGCTCATCAACACCATTTCAGAAGCTGGCGTTGATGTTATCCATGGAAAAATCAATAACATCCATACATCTGGACACGGTGGACAACAAGAGCAAAAATTGATGCTCCGTTTGATAAAACCTAAGTATTTCATGCCAGTCCATGGTGAATACCGCATGCAAAAAGTTCATGCTGGACTTGCAATGGATACAGGCATCCTAAAAAGAATATCTTTATCACGAGTAATGGAGACGTCCTTGCTTTAACTGCCAATTCGGCTCGCATCGCAGGAAGTTTCAATGCCCAAGATATTTATGTTGACGGTAATCGTATCGGAGAAATCGGTGCTGCAGTCCTCCGCGACAGACGTGACCTTTCCGAAGATGGCGTTGTCCTTGCAGTAGCTACCGTTGACTTTAAATCAAAAATGATTTTGGCTGGTCCCGATATCCTTAGTCGCGGTTTTATCTATATGCGTGAATCAGGCGATCTCATTCGTCACAGCCAGCGTATTCTTTTTCAATGCGATTCGTATTGCATTAAAAAAATAAAGATGCTAGCATTCAGTCAGTCAATGGTGCTATCGTAAACGCCTCAGACCATTTTTTTATATGAAAACACAGAGCGTGAGCCCATTATCATCCCAATGATTTTTAACACCAGATGAAGAAATCTAGCAATACAATCTTACATAGTAAAAACAACTTGATTTGGGTAAAGTCAAGTTGTTTTTATTGTAGCTATAGTCATAACGACCAAACGAGTGAAACTCTGGAGTTTTATCAACATTCTAATTTGCTTTTTTATATATTCAACTCTCAACTTCCACAAGTCTGAACCGAGGAGTGAATGACAACAAAAAGAGAGGCGAACCTCCCTTTTCTATACTGATGAATTATTTAGCAATTTTTGCAAAGTATTCAAGAGTACGTACAAGTTGTGCAGTGTATGACATTTCGTTATCGTACCAAGATACAACTTTCACCAATTGTTTTCCGTCAACATCAAGAACTTTAGTTTGAGTTGCATCAAACAATGAACCGAATGACATACCTACGATATCTGAAGATACGATTGATCTTCTGTGTAACCGTATGATTCGTTAGCTGCTGCTTTCATAGCTGCATTTACTTTCATCAACAGTAACGTTCTTTTTCAAGAACAGCAACCAATTCAGTAACTGATCCAGTTGGAGTTGGAACACGTTGAGCTGAACCATCAAGTTTACCGTTCAATTCTGGGATAACAAGACCGATAGCTTTAGCAGCACCAGTTGAGTTAGGAACGATATTTGCAGCACCAGCACGAGCACGGCGAAGATCACCTTTACGATGTGGACCGTCAAGGATCATTTGGTCACCAGTGTAAGCGTGGATTGTTGTCATTAAACCTTCAACGATACCGAAGTTGTCTTGAAGTGCTTTTAGCCATTGGAGCCAAGCAGTTTGTAGTACATGAAGCACCTGAGATAACTGTTTCAGTACCATCAAGAACATCGTGGTTAGTGTTAAATACAATTGTTTTAACATCGTTTCCACCAGGAGCAGTGATAACAACTTTCTTAGCTCCACCTTTAAGGTGTTTTTCAGCTGCATCTTTCTTAGCAAAGAAACCAGTTGCTTCCAAAACGATTTCTACACCGTCAGTAGCCCAGTCGATTTGTTCTGGGTCACGTTCAGCAGAAACCTTAACGAATTTACCGTTAACTTCGAATCCACCTTCTTTAACTTCCACAGTACCGTCGAAACGACCTTGAGTTGTGTCATATTTCAACAAATGTGCAAGCATAACTGGATCTGTAAGGTCGTTGATACGAGTAACTCAACACCTTCTACGTTTTGGATACGACGGAATGCAAGACGACCAATACGACCGAAACCGTTAATACCAACTTTAACTACCATTCGTGATTTCCTCCTTATGAAAATCAAAAAATTTTTATGTGAAAAGAGTAACTTGAGTTGCTACAAATCACCTTTCAACATTTCTATTATATACTTTATCCCTTAAAATTGCAACTGCATTTCAGCATTATTAACAAGGAATATCATTTCTTTCACAGATTTTCACTTCTTTCATTTCCGGAAGCTAAGTAGGAGATAGTAAAAAGCACCTGCTTGCGCAGGCGCTCCAAAAATCAGCTTATCTTAAGCCTCACCTTTGTTTTTCTTAATAATTTCTTCTTGTACCGACTTCGGTACATCTTCGTAGTGGTCAAATACCATCATGAAGGTACCGCGTCCTTGTGATGCTGAACGAAGAACTGTTGCATAACCGAACATTTCAGCAAGTGGAACATAGGCACGAACGATTTGGCTGTTACCATGAGCTTCCATACCATCAACACGTCCACGACGAGCTGTTACGTGTCCCATGACATCACCGAGATTTTCTTCTGGTACAGTAATTGTAACAAGCATCATTGGTTCAAGAATGGTTGGTTGCGCAGTCTTAGCAGCTTCTTTAAGAGCAAGAGGCGGCAACTTTAAAGGCTGTTTCAGATGAGTCGACATCGTGGTATGAACCGTCATACAGTTTTGCTTTCACGTCAACGATTGGGTAACCAGCAAGGACACCGTTTGCCATTGACTCAATCAAACCTTTTTCTACGGCTGGGATGAATTCACGTGGAACGACACCACCAACAATAGCATTTTCAAATTCGAAACCTTTACCTTCTTCGTTTGGAGTAAATTCAATCCAAACATCACCGAATTGACCTTTACCACCTGATTGGCGTTTGAAGAATCCACGTGCTGATGTTTGTGACGGAAAGTTTCACGATAAGATACTTGAGGAGCACCTACGTTTGCTTTCAACTTTGAATTCACGACGCATACGGTCTACTAAGGGACATCCAAGTGAAGTTCACCCATACCAGAGATAACTGTTTCACCAGTTTCAACGTTAGTTTCAACGCGGAAAGTTGGGTCTTCTTCAGCCAATTTTTGAAGGGCAATACCCATCTTATCTTGGTCAGCTTTTGACTTAGGTTCAACCATCAATTGGATAACTGGTTCTGGAACTTCGATCGATTCAAGGATAATTTTTGCCTTTTTCATCTGTCAATGAGTCACCAGTTGTAGTATCTTTCAGACCAACAGCTGCAGCGATATCACCTGCGTAAACAGTTTCGATTTCATTCCGGTGGTTTGCGTGCATTTGCAGGATACGTCCGATACGTTCACGTTTTCCTTTAGAGGTATTCAAAACGTATGAACCTGAGTTCAAGACACCTGAGTACACACGGAAGAAAGTCAAACGACCAACAAAATGGGTCTGTCATAATCTTGAAAGCAAGTGCTGCAAACGGTTCGTCATCAGATGCTGGACGAGTTTCTTCTTCGTCTGTATCTGGGTTTACTACCTAATAGCTGGAATATCAAGTGGGCTCGGAAGGTAGTCAATAACTGCATCAAGCATCATTTGAACACCTTTGTTCTTGAAGGCAGAACCAGCAAGGACTGGGAAGAACTCAACATTAATCGTTGCTTTACGGATGGCAGCTTTTAGTTCTGCTTCAGTAATTTCTTCCCTTCAAGGTATTTTCATCATCAAGTCTTCGTCAGTTTCAGCAACTGCTTCGACTAATTTTTCACGCCATTCTTGAGCTTGTTCAAGATAATCAGCTGGAATATCTTCTTCAAGAATATCTGTTCCAAGGTCATTTGTATAGATTTCAGCTTTCATGCGAACCAAGTCAATGATACCACGGAAATCATCTTCTGCACCGATTGGTAATTGAATTGGATGAGCATTTGCTTGAAGGCGATCGTGAAGAGTGCTTACTGAGTAAAGGAAGTCTGCACCGATTTTATCCATTTTGTTAGCAAATACGATACGTGGAACGCCATATTCAGTTGCTTGACGCCAAACTGTTTCCGTTTGAGGTTCAACACCTGATTGTGAGTCAAGGACAGTTACGGCACCATCCAATACACGAAGAGAACGTTGTACTTCAATTGTGAAGTCCACGTGCCCTGGTGTGTCAATAATGTTGACACGGTAATCTTTCCATTGTGCTGTTGTTGCAGCAGATGTGATGGTGATACCACGTTCTTGTTCTTGTTCCATCCAGTCCATTTGTGAAGCACCTTCGTGTGTTTCACCGATTTTATGGATTTTACCGGTATAGTAAAGATACGTTCAGTCGTTGTTGTTTTACCAGCATCGACATGAGCCATGATACCGATGTTACGAGTTTTTCAAGTGAAAATTCGTGAGCCATTTGGTTGTTTCTCCTATTATTTTATTTACAGTTTATTATAACATATTTTAAGAAAAGCGAGTAGGCAAATCCTACCCGCTCCTCCTGAAGTTTTTGTAGTTGATTGGGTTAGTGCAATGCCTAACGCTTTTTACGATCCTAACAATTTTGATTAAGCTAAAAATCTAAAGAAAAGATAGATCTCATTGGTTGCAATCGCAACCTGCTTCGATTCCTATTTTTCTTGGACTCTTTTAACGCTTTCGCATCTTAAATTTGAGTTCGGACTAAAATCTCAAAAACTCAATTGAACTCGGGCTAAAAACTTTTAGTATCTTAAATTTGAACGAGAACGGGATACTGTGCAAAAAAGATAAACTTCCTTGTATTCATCGAATACAGCGTCAGTTTCCTATTTTTGCTTTTGTATCCTTTTCGTTCTTCGTATCATGTTTTTACCAGCGGAAGTGAGCAAAAGCACGGTTAGCTTCAGCCATACGGTGAGTATCTTCACGTTTTTTAACAGCTGCACCAGTATTGTTAGCTGCATCCATGATTTCTTTTGCAAGGCGATCTTGCATAGTGTGTTCTCCACGTGAACGTGAAATAGTTACCAACCAACGAAGTCCAAGAGTTGTACGACGTTCTGGACGAACTTCAACTGGGACTTGGTAGTTAGAACCACCGACACGGCGAGCACGTACTTCAAGTACAGGCATGATGTTTTCCATAGCTGTTTCAAATACTTCAAGTGCATCATTTCCAGTAGCTTCTTTGATTTGCTCAAAAGCACCATATACTGATTGAAGCTGCTGTACCACGTTTACCATCAAGCATAACGCGGTTGATAAGACGTGTCACTAATTTTGAATTGTAGAGCGGATCTGGCAATACTTCGCGCTTAGGCGCACGGTTTTTACGACTCATTGATCTTTATCCCCTTTCCTTATGCTTTTGGTTTTTTCGTACCGTATTTAGAACGGCCTTGTTTACGATCAGTTACACCTGCAGTATCAAGTGCACCACGAACGATATGGTAACGTACCCCTGGAAGGTCTTTTACACGTCCACCACGAAGAAGCACAACGCTGTGTTCTTGCAAGTTGTGTCCGATACCTGGGATGTATGCAGTTACTTCGATCAGATTGCTCAAACGTACACGAGCAAACTTACGAAGAGCTGAGTTCGGTTTTTTAGGTGTCATAGTACCAACACGAGTTGCTACACCACGTTTTTGTGGTGAGTTTTCACGAGTAGGTACACGCTTCAAAACTATTATAACCAACATTTAAAGCTGGTGATTTAGATTTTTCTACTTTTGATTTACGCGGTTTGCGAACCAATTGGTTAATTGTAGGCATCTACATTTCTCCTGTATTTTTTTAATTTTGGTGATGATACACTTGGTGACAGCTACCATCTACGTGTACTTTTGCAACATTTGTCAGCACGTCTCTGTACACTTTTGAGAGACCAAAAGTAAAAAGTACCGTCTATTAGTATAACACGACGGCACTTTCTTTGTCAATATATTTTTTATAGTTTCCTATTGAAATCCCAGCTATTGTCCAGTAGTATTTGTGGTTGGGACACTTGCTCCGTTTCCGTTAGTCGTTGGAGTTTGAGCTGAATTGGTCTCAGCCTGTCCTGTGGTAGCTGAAGCTGCTGGTGCTTGATAGGTTTGAGGATAAGTTTGTTGGTACGTTTGTCCCCTGCATCTGTTTGAGGCGTCACAGCATTTTGACTTTCTGTAACAGCTGCTTCGCTGGCTTCACGCGCAGCAATCGCATCACTGACTGCCTTGATTCGTTGTTGAAATTGGGCTTTTTGAGCTGCGTCTTTCAACTTGTCACTTTTTCCTGAGCAGCTGTTACATTAGCTGTTGTCTGCTCCGCTTCCAGTTTTTAACAGCCTCTTCTGCTTCTTACAATTTTTGCCTGTTCTTTTTGTCCTTTTCTGCTTTCGACTCTGAAGGTTTTGACGTTAAAACTGTTCATCTTACAGTCGGAGCGGCTGCACGCGCCGCGTCATCTTGCTTTTTAACGAAAAAACAATCCCGCAGCAAGAATGAGCGCCAAAAACTGTAACAATCGAAATTCTCAGCCACAAGGAGCTTTTGATCCAATTTATCCAATATATTTTTCAAATTTTTCACCTCATCTATTTGTCAAAAATATTGCCAACTTCTACGCTGATTTTATTGGACTTCACATCAATAGCTGTCACTTTCAACAATGATTTGTAGTCCAAATGTTCACGTTCTGTCTGTGCATTTTTCCGCAAAAGACTGCTACACCAGCTAACTCTGAATCAAATTCTCGTAAAAGACTAATCATACCCATTGACTGTCCCACCACCTTTTAAGAAATCATCTACTATTAAAACACGGCTTCCAGCTTTCAGGCTGCGTTTCGACAAGAACATCTTTTTCAATACGGTCACCGCTCGAACCTGACACATAATTGACGCTAACCGTCGATCCCTCTGTGATTTTCAAGTCGCGACGAACAATGACAAATGGAACATTTAACACATTTGCCACTGCATTTGCCAACGGCACTCCTTTGTAGCAACAGTCATTACGGCATCAATTTTTGATTTCGAAACGTCTTGGCAATAATGCGCCCTAATGTTATTTAATATAGAAGGCGTACTCAACAAATCCGACAAATAAATGTAGCCGCCAGGTAAAATCCGATTGCTTTCAGACAATTTCGTGCGGAGGTCTTCCACCATTGCTCTAGCTTCTTTATCTGAGATAGAAGGTGTAAAAATAACACCTCCCCTGCTCCTGTAATGGTTTCAATATGCCCAATCTCCATTTCTTCAAAAGCACGTTTAATAATGACAATATCTTCAGAAATAGATGATTTTGCGGACTCATACTTTTCGGCAAAATGTATTGAGACTAGTTAGCTCATACGGATGATTGATTAGGTAGTTGGAAATGACTACCATACGTTCACTTCTTCTTAATTTCATGTTTTCACCAATTTTATTTTATTTTCTTCATTATATCATAATAAGCTCAAAAAACGAACATTATTTTTGCAATAACATTCGTTTTTCGTTTTTTTACTTATCAAAATTAGGCTTATAGAAAGAGCGGTTGTCCATAGCAAAGATTCGATTGGTCATCTCACCCTCGCCAACCAAGGCTAGAGCCGAAGTCATCATCATCATTTCCGCATCTAAATTATCAATCATGTGGATAATTTCAGCTTCCATGATTTTCGGACGCACTGGACTACCGTATTCCAACAGGCCGTGATGACTTAGCAAAACATGACGGAGAATAATGACATCTTCTCTAGTGTCGTCAATTTTTAATTCTGCCAACACTTTTGTTATTTCTTCATCAATCAAAGCGATGTGTCCGATGAGATTGCCTCGAACAGTGTATTCTGTTTGCTCTGGGCCTGTCAATTCCAGCACCTTTGCTAAATCATGAGCATAATTCCTGCATAAAGTAAACTCTTATTTAGTTGCGGGTAAATCTCACCAATAGCATTTGCTAGCCGCACCATAGTCGCAGTATGAAAAGCAAGTCCTGCCTCAAAAGCATGGTGATTGGTTTTCGCTGCATGGATAGGAGTAAAATTCTTTATCGTATTTAGCATACAAAGCCCGTACCACACGCTGCCAAACTGGATTTTCAATTTTAAAAATCATTTGCGAGAGATAGTCACGTAACTCTTGGACATCAACCGGTGGTTTTTCCTTAAAATCAGCCGGATTGTTTGGCTCGCCAACTTTAGGCAATCGCAAGGTAATTTGATTGACTTGAGGGGTGTTGTTATACACTTCTCTGCGCCCTTGCATGTGAACGACTTTCCCAGCAGTAAATTCTTCCACATTGTGTGGTTGTGCATCCCACAATTTTCCTTCAATCGTTCCTGTGTCATCTTGAAAAGTAAATGCCAAATAATCCAGCTCTTGTCTGACGCAGTTCAGCGGATTTGATGAGGTAAAACCCCTCAAATAGCTCGTCTTTTTTCATTTGGTTAATCTTCATATTCTTCCTCTTCATCTTGGAAATCTAGTAGACCGTTGAAGTCCGACTTATCCGAAATTTCAATATGGCGCAAAGTTCGCTCGATAGCATTGGTTCTGCGCGTCAGCAATTCATCAATATTGCCAGAAGCATGTTGCAGATGTTTTTGTGCCTTGAGCAAAATGCCACCAAATTTATTAAATTCTGATTTGACATTGCCCAAAACCTTACTGATGTCATCTGCACTTCGTTGAATGTTGAGCGTTTTAAAACCAACCGAAAGCGAATTGAGTAGGGCAGACAACGTAGACGGTCCTGCGACCACAATCTGCTCGTCTCGACGCAAACTGTCAAAGAATTCCGGATTGCGAACGACTTCTGAATAAAGCCCTTCCGTTGGTAAAAACATCACGCCAAAGTTTGTTGTTGCAGGAGGCGCTAAGTATTTCTTATTGATGTCCTTGGCAAAACGTTTGACGCTCGCTAGCAAAGACTTGCGGTACAAATCAATCTCTTCTTTGTTTCCTGATTCGTAAGCATCCTCTAATCGATAGTAGTCAGCAAGCGGAAACTTGGAATCAATCGGCAAATAGATATATTCTTTTTCCACTTGTCCCGGTAATTTAATCGCATACTCTACGCGCTCACTAGATCCTGCAACCGTCGCAAATTCGCGTTCATACTGGCTCGGTGTCATAATATCTTCAATAATCTGACCAAGCTGCAATTCTCCCTAAAATTCCACGCGTTTTGGTATTGAGAGCACTTTGTTTAAAGTACCGACATCACGCGCCACACTTTGCATTTCTCCCAAGCCACGATTGACCGACTCTAATTGTTTTGAAACTGTTTCAAAAGACGTTTGCAATCTCGCCTGCAACGTTTTCTCTAATTTTTCTTCCACCGTTTGGCGCATTTGTTCTAAACGACGGTCATTTGACTCTTGAATCTGACGCATTCGTTCGTCTGTCTTATCACGATTTTTAGTTAGATTCTCGCTTATCTCTAACCGCATTTCCGTTAAATTTCGATGTAAATCCGTGCGCACCTCACCCAAACGATCTCCCAGAGCCAATTCCAGTTGTTGTTGTGTCAGAAGACTTCGTTGCCGTTCTTGCTCAAAACGGTAATCCAACTGATCAGATAAGTGATCAGCTTGATCTTCCAGCAATTTCTGTACCCTGATCTGTCTGTTGCTGATTCTTTTTGCCACAAAAGAAAGGTTACAATAAGATTTCCCAACAACAAGAGGATGATTACAAACTCCATACTAACTCCTGTCTTTGCTATAAATGACAATAACATAACCTGATTGGCACTCTAAAAAAACGGGCTCATCTATAAATTCGTTAGAAGCATACACTTTTTTGAAAAATAATTGGATTCGTTTAAAGGATATTTGGCTCCTTCAATGCTCAACTGACTATTGTCCGCAGGCATAAAAAGCTAAATAGTTCATACCAGCTACTGGCTTTATCTCGTGACGCCCTTGAGGGCAATAGCGGAGCTCATTTTGTGCATTGCACAGTCGAATTTGCTGCATATAAGGAGTAATTTCTGGATTACTCGGCAAGAAAATATTTGCCAAAGTATGATCCAAGCGCCCGCCAAAAAGCACAAAAATCGTCACTTGCGCCTGTGGAGAACGTGCAAAAACAGCTTTGACAGCCAACTCTAAATCCGTATCATCTTTTTCAGGTTGTGCTTGAAGTACCTCTTTTCGATTGAGAACAAATCAAAGCCAACTCTTCCTCCGAAACAGAATCAAAATCACCGACCGATAAATCTGGGCAAATGCCTTGTTCAATGAGAAACAGGCTTCCTCTGTCCACTCCGATAAAAAGGTCAAAATCCATTTGAAAGCTATCTATCGTCCCACCAGCAAAGAGAGCAATTTTAATCATGCAATGCTTCTTTCAAGGTTTGAACCTGATGAGCGACATCACCTTTGAACACATAACTACCTGCCACAAGACATTAGCACCGGCCTCTTTGGCAATGCGAATGGTTTCATCATCAATACCACCGTCTACTTCAATATCAAAGTCTAGTTGGTTCACTTCTCTCAAAACGACTAATTCCGCGTACTTTATCCATTGTTTCTGGTAGAAAAGCTTGTCACCGAAACCCGGATTGACAGTCATCTAAGACTTGGTCAACCAGATTAAGTACGTTTTTCACCGCTTCAACGGGCGTTCCCGGATTGATAACTAACACTTGCCTTGACACCAGCTGCCCGAATCTTTTGCAAAGCTCCGTGAATATGTGGTGTTGCTTCAGCGTGGATGCTGATAATATCTGCACCCGCACGAGCAAAATCTTCAATATGGTGTTCTGGATTGGAGACCATAAGATGACAATCAAATACCAATCTACGTGTGGTCGCATGCTCGCAACCACACCTGCGCCGAAGCTGATATTGGGAACAAAATGTCCGTCCATAATATCAATATGAGCGTACTCTGCCCTGTGGCTTCTAATTTTTCAATTCTGATTCAAAGTTTGCATAGTCTGCACTTAAAAATAGACGGTGCAATTTTTATAAGATTTCATTTAGCTTCCTCCTCATTTTAGGTTGCTTTTTAACTGCTTTTTATAGATTTCACGACGATGTTCAATTTCACTCAAAAATTGCAAGTAATCTTCAAATCGAAAGGCTGCAATTGTTCCATTTTTCAACCGCAGGTTTCACCGCACAATTCGGTTCATGCGTATGAGTACAGGTTCGGAATTTACAGCTGCGACTGACTTCAGCAATTTCGGGAAATGCTCGGTTTAAATCCTCCGCATTGTCCACTTCGTAATCAAGGAAGAAAAATCCCGGGTATCCGCAATTTTTTCCTCCATTAAGATTGTAAAAACTGACAGCTCGTGTCGTATGACGACCGCGACCTAGACTCTCTGAAATCTCACCTGTTTCTAATTGCAAATCTGGTGCGATTTTATTGAGCAAAGTGGATTTGCCAACTCCTGTCTGCCCCATGAAAACCGTCTTTTTACTTGTCAAAAATGGCAACAGTTCTGTGACCGTTTTGGCAGTATCATAACCAATCGCTTGGTAAACCTCAAGGAAAGCATCTAACTCTTTATCGTCCTCCAACAAATCCAATTTACTGATATAAATAATCGGATGAATGGCTTTCTGCTCCAAAAGAACTAAGAACCGATCCAAAAGATTGGGATTAAAATCTGGCTCTTTGGCACTCATTATCACGACAGCCTGATCGATATTAACAATAGGGTGGGCGTACCAGACTGTTTTTTCGCTCTGCTATTTTTAAAATGTATCCTTCAGAATCTTTCTCAGCAGAAAATTCGACCTCATCTCCCACATAAGGCGTTTGACCTTTCTTGCGAAAATTCCCTCTAGCTCTGGTCTGATACACCTTGCTTTCCGACTCTACATAATAGAAGCCAGCTAAGGCTTTCACGATTGTTCCTTTCAAATGAACTCCTTTAACCTTAATAAGTTCATTATATCAAAAACAAGTATTTTGCTTTTTAGTGCAAAAATGATGAAAAACGTCGCCAATGTGGTATAATAGATACCGAGCGGAAATGGCGGAACGGCAGACGCGCATGCTTCAGGCGCATGTGTCCATTCGGACGTGAGGGTTCAAATCCCTTTTTCCGCATTTTTATTTTGTTAGGTGTTTTGGTATTGCAGCTTATGCTGCGCTTTGCTTTCTCGCCTAAAACAAATAGCCTATTTTTGAATGCTTCTATCGAGCCCATTCAAAAATTGCTTATTCTAAATTGTGGAAAGGTGGCCCAGCTTGGTACGGCACCGGACTCGAAATCCGGCAAATGGATTTTATTCATGCGCGGGTTCAAATCCCGTCCTTTCCTTATAAAGAGCCTCACTAAGACGAACTTAGCGAGGCTTTTTGTATTCAATATTATTCAACTTATCTGAATCCTTCATCATATAAGCTGTCTGCTAAACGCGCAAAATTCTTGCAAATCAAGCGCTTCTCCTCGTACACTTGGAGATAACTCAGCATTGTCCAAAGCGGACTCTAGCTTTGTTTTTGACTTCATTAGACTTCCCAAAAATAACTGGTCAGATTATTCCAGAGGGTTTTTCCGGCGGTGGGTAAAACCAGCTTTTGAGACTTTGAAGAAGAAAAGCTTCATCTTTGACCCCTAACTGCTGGCTGGTCTCTGCGGACCATCTTGAGGATAGCCGAATCCACATTTGGGGCAGGAACAAAGACTGTTCGTGGTACGATAAAAGCGACCTTGGCGGTCATATAATACTGCACTGCTATTGACAAACTGCCATAAGATTTACTATTGGGCTGCGCCGAGATACGATCAGCCACTTCTCGCTGCATCATCACGACAAATTCACTAAAAGGAATGCCACTCTCAATCAAGTGCATGAGGATAGGAGTGGTAATGTAGTAAGGCAGGTTGAGTCACCACTTTGATAGGAAGATTTGGATTAGCAAATTCCTTGATTCGGGCTTGCAAGTCTGACTTAAGAATATCTTCATTGACCACGCGCACATTGTCAAAATCCCGCAGAGTATCTGCCAAAATCGGCACCAAGCGATCATCAATTTCAAAAGCCATGACTTCGGCTGCATTTTCCGCCAAAAACTCAGTCAGTGCCCCTGATGCCTGGTCCGATTTCGATAACATTAACATTCTCATCAATCTCAGCTGTGTCCACAATTTTTTGTAAAATATTGGTATCAGTCAAGAAATTCTGACCGAACGATTTTTTTAAAAGTAAAGCCATGACGCTCAAGCACAGCCCGCGTCACACTATAATCCGCAATTCTCATAAATCTCTTTTCTATCTGTTATCTGAATAAAAATATATAAAATTCGCATAATTCCCCAGCACAAGTCAAAAATCCAAAATGCCGGATGAATACGGCGTTTTAGTTTCTGTTGAAGTAGATTCAGTCACATCAGTCATTTGCTTGTTTTTGATTTTTACCTTTCTTCAACTCATCTTGGTAGGCAAACCGAATTTAGAATATTATCTACTGGCAACATGTCTGAAGCATAATCATCTGGGAAACCCATAGCTATCCCAAGCAAATCTTTATCTGTTAAAGAAAAATCCAAATCTTTCGGTTGATTTTTGCTGAATAGCACGGACATTTTTTAAAAAGTTTGTCAGAAGCAATAGGCAACTCGTCCATAGAAATAATTTCTAAAACGTCAAATCCTAGCGTATCGCCCTCTTTGATATTTACAGTAATGTAACACACAAAGTCATCGTACAGTTGCAAAGTCTGTGGAGCATGCTGCTCTAAAAAGGAGCGATTGCGACGAGCATTCTGATGAAAGTTTTCAACAGAAAGAGTAATCCCCATATCCTGTGTCCGATAAAATTCTTCTGTTTTTTTCCTTTTATCTTCTTTTTCAAGCTCTTCTGCTTTTTGCCATAGAGCAATGGCTGTTTGCAACTCTTCTTCACCCCAAAACAGTTGCCAGAAATAAGGAATCATATAAATTCCTCTGCTAAAACACGTGCCTCATCTCCGTTTTTAAATAAATATAGCTTCTATTTGCCATCTCGCTTCCTTTCGTATTTTTCATTCCATCTCAACATCTGTCAATCCAATCTCAAATAATTCTAGTCGTTTGAGCAATTGTTTCTCATTTGGATAGCCCATGCAGAATTCTTCAACTCAGAATCCACAACATTTTTGGACATCAACTTCATATGAAACCAGTAGTACATAATGTTTCATTAGTGACATCAGTCATCATCACTGTCAAGCACTTCAAACATAATCTTTTGTAAATATCAAAATTGACATATTATCGCCAGCTAAATCCCCTTACCACTCATCATGCTTTAAAAACATACTAAACGCTATAATATTCGACTATCATTCTCCGGTTTTCTCTGTTGTTAGTTGCGTCAAAATTCGGTAGAGTTTCTCTTGTGCCTCTTGATCATAAACCGAGCGATTGGCTTTGACCTCTTGGCATTTTTCATTGTATAAAAAGCCGTTATAGCTGTTTCCCGTGGCGAGAGCGACATAGGTTTGTGCCATTTCTTCAGGCGAAATTGAGAATCGAGATTTCAGTTTGTATAGGTTTTTTTCATAAAGGAAGAAAGGTGACTATAACGCTTCATATCTACCTTAACACTAGGTACTCTGATAGCCTGAATTGTAACGTCTTTGTACCTTGCTCTCATAGCTAAGGTCAGCATCAGAAGCGCTAATTTGTTCTGGTAATAAGTTTTTGAAGGGGTGTAAGATTGTTCGCCCTTTAGATTATCAAAATTCAATTTAATAAAAGGATAGGCTTGTAAACCTTGCGATGAAATATTGAGAATGCGACCACTCTCGGACTCTTTCAATAAGGGAATAAAAGACTGGGATAGCAAAAAAGGAGCTACAACATTGGTCGCAAACTGCTTTTTCCAATCCATCTTTGGTTAAAACTGGTTTGCTAATTGATAAATCAAAGTCAGCAGCATTATTTATCAAGACATCAAGCGCTCCTTGAGTCTGGATATAATTTTCAATAGCTGTTTTTGGTACTCGTTAAGTCAGAAAGATCTGCTAATAGGTAGCTGACATGAGAATTACCAGTTTCACTAATGATTGTCTCACAGGCGCTCTCAGCTCTCTCTTTACTACGACAAAAAATCGTTACCTGCCAGCCTTTATCAGCTAGCTGTTTAGCTGCTTTGATAACCTATCCCGCTATTTCCACCTGTTATAATACATTTTTCATACTATTCCTTTACCTTTTCACTTTCTTGATAATGCGCCATCACGCTCTCAACTTTTGCTAAATTTATCCCAAATAATTCCAAGCGTTTTAAGCAATTGTTTCCCATTTGAATAGCCAATACGGAGTTCTTTCCCTAAAAACTCACGACGTTTGCGGCTATCATTTCCAGCTAGAAATCCTAAACGAATCAAATCTGAGCGCGTAATGTCAAAATCAGTCGTTTTTCAAAATTCTTAGTCACCTGCGAAAAGAGCTGTCCTCAAATCTTCATAAGAAGCATGCTCAATACCTAATGATTTTCCTTTACTTTTTAGACTTGGGAGCTGCCTCATTGCGCTTTAAAAAGCATGCTGAACGCTAGGAATCTCTGTCATAATCATTCTACGAATCCGCTCGCCATTGACATCTGGATCGGTAAAAACGATCACTCCATGCAAGTTATGGAGATGTTTGATGCGTTGAATGTCTTTTTGACAAATCGCAGACCCTCTCGTTTCATAAGTTTCTACGTCAAAGTATCTTTTAAAGGTTAGCTGTATCATCTCGACCTTCTACAACGATGACTTGAGAAATTTTTCTTTTCATCAATCTTCTTTTCAAATTAAATATTCGCAGCGCATTTTCATAGGTCGCTTGCGCAACTTCTCCGACAGTCAAACTACGAAGTTCTGCAATCTTGTCTACAACATAGCGAGTATAAGCCGTCCGGTTTTCACGACCACGTTTTGGAACAGGAGCTAAGTAAGGTGCATCAGTTTCAACTAGGATTTTATCCAAAGGGAGGTTTTGCGCAGCTTCCTGCACATCTACAGCCTTCTTAAACGTGACCACACCCGAAAATGAAATCATCATACCAAGCTGGATAAAACGCTCTGCCATTTCCAAAGAACCTGAATAAGAGTGCACAATGCCGCCGCGAGGACCAACACCTTCATTTTTAATAATCTCATATGTGTCGTCCAAGGCATCACGAGTGTGCACTACAAAAGGCAAGTCAAGATCTTTTGATAATTGAATCTGCCGCCGAAAAACTCGCTCTTGTACTTCTTTCGGTGTTGTCATCCAATGATAATCCAATCCAATTTCACCAAGGGCAATAACTTTGGGAGCATGCAAATGACTGACAAGCATGTCCTCCACTTCCTGCGTGTAAGAACCTGCCTCCGTCGGGTGCCAGCCAATCGTACTGTAAAGCTCATCATATTGACGAGACAGCGCTAGCGACTTTTCAATGGTTTCTGCATCAAAACCCACAATATTCATCTTGGTAACACCTAACTCGCGTGCAAAAGCAATTTCTTCAGCTTCTTTGCCTGCAAAATTGTCCACGTTGAGGTGTGTGTGCGTATCAAAAATATTCATCATTCATTCCTCTTTATATCAGTTTCTATTATATCAAAATCTCTGAGCAAAATGCAGATTGTCCCTTTGTTCTCCAACAAAAAAACCAGCGGTCTCGAGTTTCCGTTGGTTCTTCATCTTGTATTCGTTTGGATTATGCAGCCAAAACTTTGCGTCCCTTTACGACGACGGCTTGCAAGTACGCGACGACCGTTTTTAGTTGCCATACGATGACGGAAACCGTGTTTGCGCGCACGACGGATTTTACTTGGTTGATAAGTACGTTTCACTTTGAATACCTCCTCTTAGATTCTTGTATTCGTTTTAGCCAGCTATTGTGATCAGTTACTAAACATACTTTACTATTCTATATGATTCTACGCCTTTTGTCAATAGCAGCGTGGAATTGTTTTTGGTAAATCTAAAGAAAGGTTGCTTAAACCTCTTACAATTTTCTGGTTGCCTCATAAAAAGGAATGAGAGTTGTCATAGCTTTCTGGAGTTGCTCCAACACTTGTCTTACTGATGTGGCTTGGGCTAAATCTACATCGTATTTTTACTAAGACTTTACGGACTTGCCCTATTTTTGCTTGCTGGCTCAAATACTGCCGATTTTTCTTCTGTCCCAGCAAATCGTTGACTGACACCATTTATTTGAGCCAAGTAATAAACTGGAGTTGCGATTGGCACCTGCAAAACTCGATTTTGCTTCGTCAGACTGGTTTCATCTTTCTTGCGCTCGATAAAGCTGACTTCTAACGATACTCCAAAATCTCTTGGCTTCCCATATAAACGCAGCGCAAACATTGGTTCTGTGATATCGCCATAACCACACAAATAGTTCCAAAAATGGGGACGCAAAATTTGAGCTTGATTCATCCAGTTGCTGGTACGCTCCAGAGTTAATTTTGGATAAGATGTTTGAAATTGCTTAACCAAGTCTGAAAATTCCGTACAGTGACTGTCTGACCTTTCTGTTTAACATCAAGCATCGTCTCTCAATTCTCCCGCTTTATCAGGAGAAATATATTTATGTCCTTGTAATGCTAAGTAAGTTTCAATAGCTGGAAAAAAATAGACATATAGCTCCTTTCTTCTCAATCTCAAGCACGTCAATTAGTGGACTAAGCGGAAAGAAAGACTGAAAAGAAATTCTTCTCAGTCCTTAGTTTATTATTAACTGTCAATATCCACGACAACATAACGATTTGGCTCATCACCTTCTGAATAGCTGGTAAGCCCGTCCATTTTAGAAATGATACGGTGGATAATTTTCCGCTCATTGTTGGACATTGGGTCGGTTTTTGACTATGCTGGTATTCAACACACGGTCAGCCAATTTTTGAGCGTAGCTTTGTAGAACTTCTGCTCGATGTTCTACATAATCATGACTATGATAGAAAATGTAAAAACTCTTAGAATAGCGATTATAAAGATAATTCTGTGCCAACAATTGAAGAGCTTTCAGCACTTTTTCCGTGATAGCCGATAATGCGACCAGGCTCATTGGTATCAATCTGCATATTGATTGTCCGACGATTATGAGCACTCGCAATGCTAGCTTCAACGTCCATTTCGTCCACGATGTTTTGCACATAACCTGTCACACTCGCAACAACTTCTTCAACATCATAATCTTCTTCCACTTGAATGCCCAAATCTTCAAAAATCAGCCGGCTCCTCAGCTATCGGTTGGACTTCCGAGTGCTTTTCTACAGCCTGCCCAAAAGCAATAATCTTGTCAGTTGGCTTTTCTTCTTGAGCGACCGATTTTTGAAAATTTACGATGTCACTATCTTTCAATAAGTCAATTGTGCCTGTTTCTTCAAGAATCGTGCTGAGCTTCTTTTTCGTGCTTCAAAATTTCAGCTACATCATCTGGAGATTTCCTTGCCTTCTTCTTCGATTTTTAATGGCTGCAACAACATGTCCTAAGTCAACAGTTGCTTCACTCACGCTTTTAACGGGCTCATTTTGAGCATTGATTGCTTCCGGAACACCTTTGACAGCCTTTTGATTTGCCTTTACCACCGTCGTTTCGTTAATGGGCTCCACATCAACTTGGGCTAATTTCTTGCAAATAATCCTAAAAATCCTTTTTCTCACGAGAAATCACTTTGATATGTGCTTTCATCCGTGGAATATCTAACTCGCGCATAGCCATTTTTGAATGGCTTCTTCAACACTCGCTCCTGTAAATAATACCATCAAGTGCCTCCTTACTTTCTCTTTTTTTGTGCTTTACGATAAGCACGTTTTTTCTTTTCTTCACGTTCCCGCTCAGCAGTCGCTTTCGCTTCTCTTTCTGCAATGATTTTATACGGATTGCTTAGTAAAAGCGTTTGGAACACCTGATACGCATACGATGTGCTCAATATAAAGCAACCCCACTTGCTACACTCATGGCAAAGAAGAAGACAAACAGCGGCATGACAAACATCATTCCTGTCATCAAGCCATTACGCTCTGCCATTCCTTTATTGCTCAACCAAGTACTCAAAAAGGTGAAAACAGCTGCTAAAACTGGCAAAATATAATAGGGATCTGTCGCGCCCAGATTCAGCCATAGAAAGTGCCCTACTTTAAGAAATTCAACACGCGTCAAAGCATGATACAAGGCAATCAACACAGGCATTTGAATGAGCAAGGGCTAAAATGATGCCGATGGCTTTACTCCTAATTCCTTATACAGCTTTTGTGTTTCTTCTGCCAAACGACTGCGACTTTCCATGTCGCGTCCTGGATACTTCGCCTGCAATTCTTTTCACTAACGGCTGCGCTTCCTGCATTTTCCGAGAAGCATTGATCTGCAATTGGAAAACAGGCAAAAGAACTGTCCGAATAATCAATGTGAAAAGAATAATCCCAATTCCTGTACTTCCATTGAATGACAGGAAACGAATCGTTACGGCGAAGAAATAGACAAATCTCTCCCATAAATCCGGCGAACTCGCTGTGACCTCACTCGTCCCACACGCCGTTAAGATGAGCGAAGCTAAAACTAAAAAGCCCCGCCAGTTTACTTTTCTTTTCACTACTCAAACCTTCCTGATAAATTTTTGCTATTTTAGTACATGAAGTAAATTTTGTTCCAATTCTTGATAGGTCAGAAATTCTACACCTTTCCGTGCAATGACGACAAAATCAAGCGTCGCTAGCTCTGCTTGATGAGCTATCAAAACGTGTCGAATACGGCGCTTAATCTTGTTGCGCATTACTGCATTTCCCAGTTTTTTGATGACAGATATTCCTACTCGAAAGTGTTTTTGCTTCTTTTCTAATGTATAAATGACGAATTTTCTGTTGGCAAAACTTTTGCCCACTTTTGAAAATCGCATTAAAATCTTTTCTCGCTCTTGACGCGATAGCTTTTCTTCAAAACTCAACTCCATCTACCAAAAATTATATCTATTATACCATAATTTTCAAAAAAACCAATAAGAACAGGGTATATTCACCATTTTGACATATTCCAACGGAAGCGAAAAAGGCATTTAATTCACTCTTATTCTGTTAAAGGAATCGTAAAGCCAAAAAAGAGCGACTAAGATTGTCTCTAGTCCCTCCTCTTGTATCTTATACTAAATGATTACCGACACTTGTAACTCATAGTTATATTTTTCAACTATTTGCTAGATTCTTTTTGCAAAAATTGCGTAGCTGCAACTGCTGCTTTCCAGCCTTTGTACAATTTTTGGCGCTCTGCTTCTAGCATAGCAGGTTGGAACGTTTCCCGACCGCATTTAATGTTTTCAACTCCTCCATGTCTTTCCAATAACCAACCGCAAGTCCTGCTAGAAAAAGCTGCTCCAAGAGCCGTTGTTTCCAAATTTGCCGCACGCACTAACTCAATTCCCAGAATATCTGCTTGAAACTGCATGAGGAAATCATTCATGGCAGCACCACCATCTACCTTCAGGACTTGGATAGCTGTACCTGTGTCCATTTGCATCGTATCAATGATATCGCGCACTTGATAAGCAATGGATTGCAGAGTTGCTTTGATAAAATCTTCTTTACTCGTTCCACGTGTCAAGGCAAAAATAGAACCTCTTGCTTCTGGATCCCAATAAGGCGCTCCAAGCCCCGTAAAGGCTGGAACAATATATACTTCATTTTCATTAGTTGAATTTTTTGCATATTGCTCAGATTCAGGTGAGCTAGCAATCATACGAAGGCCGTCACGAAGCCACTGAATGGCACTACCTGCAATAAAAATCGAACCTTCCAAAGCATAAGTCACTTTGCCATTTATCCCATAACCAATAGTCGTCAAAAGATTATTTTTTGATAAATTGCATTCCTGACCAGTATTCATAATGATGAAAGAGCCTGTCCCATAAGTATTCTTCACCATTCCTGGCTCAAATACTAATTGCCCAAAGAGAGCTGCCTGCTGATCGCCCGCCATTCCTGCAATTGGTGCCTCTCCACCATAAAAAAATGATAGGGTGCTGTTTTGCCATAAATTTCTGAATTCGAGCGAACTTCTGGCAACATAGCCTTTAGGATATTGAGCAAGGATAAAATCTCATCATCCCATTGTAACTCTTTGATATTGTATAGCATGGTCCGCGCTGCATTTGAATAATCTGTCACATGAGCTGCACCATCCGTTAACTTTCAAACCAACCAGGTATCAATCGTACCAAAAAGCAATTCTCCTCGCTCTGCACGTTCCTGCGCGCCCTCTACCTGATCCAAAATCCAGCGTACCTTGGTCGCAGAGAAATAAGCATCTATGATTAAACCTGTTTTTTGATGAAAGAAATCTACATATCCATCTTTGCTTGAGCTTTTCTGCTAAAGGAGCTGTTTGCCGAGACTGCCAGACAATGGCATTGTAAATGGGCAAACCCGTTTTTCTTATCCCACACAACTGTTGTCTCCCGTTGATTAGTAATGCCAATTGCTTCCATCTCTGTAGGGCTTGATGCCACTTTCGATAAAAAGCATTTGCAATGACCGACTGCACAGAATTCCAAATCTCATTTGCATTGTGCTCAACCCAGCCCGCCTGTGGAAAAATCTGAGTAAACTCTTTTTGACTCGTAGCAACCTTCTCACCTTTTCTTATTGAAAATAATCGCCCGTGAGCTGGTTGTTCCTTGGTCAATCGCCATGATATAAGTTTCTTTGTGACATAAAAGCGCCTCCGTTGTATAATCTGCTTTTATTATACATACAAAGCGCTTTCTTTTCTATCTTTTTCTTCTGTTTTTGTGAAAAATTTCACTTAAACTTTTGTTTTCAAGATATAAAAACGACTTCCTTCCAGAAGCCGTTCCAGTTATTTACACATTACAAGCGAGCATTCAATTCTTTTGCTCAATTCTTCAAAATCCCGGTTTTCCAAGAAGAGCAAACATATTTTTCTTGTAAGCTTCTACACCTGGTTGGTCAAATGGGTTAATAGCATTCAAGTAGCCAGAAATAGCGATAGCAAGCTCAAAGAAGTAAATAGTGTAACCAGAGTAAAGGCGTTCTTGCTCTGGAAGAGTGACATACATATTTGGCACGTCACCGTCAGTATGAGCTAAAAAGTACACCGTCTGTCGCTTTCTTGTTAACAAAGTCAACATCTTTTTCCTTGAAGATATCCAAGTCCGTCAAGTCTTCTGCCAATTCAGGAATCGTCACGTTTTTGCGTGGTTTGTCCACACGGACAACTGTTTCAAACATAATACGCGCAACCTTCTGGATAAATTGTCCAAGAGGTAGAAGTCTGTTGAGAAGTTAGCTGAAGTTGGGTAGATTCCTTTTGGTCTTTTTCCTTCTGACTCACCAGCTAATTGTTTCCACCATTCTGAGAAGTATTGCAGAGATGGTTCGTAGTTAACCAAAATTTCAGTCGCATAGCCTTTGCGATAAAGGATATTACGAAGAGCTGCGTACTGATAAGCTTCGTTTTCTGCAATCTTGTCTGAAGTGTAGTCCTTACGAGCAGCATTGGCACCTTCCATAAGGGCTTTGATGTCAGCGCCTGATGCAGCGATTGGAAGCAATCCAACTGCTGTCAATACTGAGAAGCGTCCACCGATGTCATCTGGAACCACAAATGTTTCCCAACCGTTAGCATCTGCTTCAACCTTAACATGCACCTTTTTGGCGGTCAGTTGTCGCATAGATACGTTTGTTAGCTTCTTCTTGACCGTATTTTTTAATCAAAAGTTCTTTGAAGACGCGGAAAGCAATAGCAGGTTCTGTCGTTGTCCCTGATTTAGAAATCACATTAACTGAGAAATCTTTATCTGAAACGTATTCGACCAAGTCTGCAAGATAAGTAGATGAGATAGAGTTTCCAGCATAAAGAATTTGTGGAGCTTTTGTGTTCTTCTTTGGTTTGCAAGTTTGCAAAATGATTGCTCAAGAAATCAATCGCTGCTTTTGCTCAAGGTATGACCCACCAATCCCAATCACGACCAAAACATCAGCTGTCTGATTTGATTTGTTCTGCCCGCTTTCAAAAATGCGAGCGAATTCTTCTTTGTCATAGTTTTTCTGGAAGGTCAAGCCAGCCACGGAAGTCACTTCCTGCACCAGTTCCTTTGCGCAACAGTTCATCTCCGCAGAAAACTTGTGTTTGCATGTAATCTACTTCATGCGGTGCAACAAATTTTTCCAAGCACGTTTGAGTAATTAAACTGAATATGTGTCATTATAGTCCTCCAATTTTTTTCTTATCTACTATGATACCGCTTTTACTACTTTTTATCAAGCAATTTTCTTGACTAAAACGTTTTCAAATTGTATAATTAACTTTCAAAAATCGCAATCTCATACCAATCTTTAAAGCAATCGTTTGCGTAAATCAAAAATAACCACCCACAGAATACTTCTAAAATAAAAATGAGGAAAATAAATAGTAGCCTAATCTAGGTTCTAGAGTTTAACTAATGTTTTTTGAGTCGATTATTTTTGCAGAGACAGCAAAAGTGCCAACAGTGAAAAGAACAACAAAAATAAAACCAACACAAATAGATATTGTAGGCAGAGAACTGAAAAGATGACCGTTCCTAAAGGCAAGAGAAGGTAAACAACAATCCGATAAAATTATTGCTTTGAGCCAAGACATCAGATGGTGATTTGCCATTAACATAGCATCCAGTTTAGGCGTGGATTTCCCCATTATGTAAGCAGAAAAAGCTAAGATAATAATCCAATAATTGGTGGCAATCCTACTAGTTGCTAATGCCAACTAGTCCAAATGAAGAACTATTCATTATGAGCAGAAATGAAAATGATTTTTGAAAAATAATCGTGAGGTGTTAAACTTCCTAAAATAGCACCAACCAATAAAACCACTTCTACAATTAGGAGATTGTGCATAAGTCAGGTAAAAATGGCATGTTTTAAAAAATAAAAATTGTAAATACTATTAACAGCTCCTCCTATCATATTCAAGGTTAAAATTGCAAGTAACAGGTGAATGAATGAAGTATTTTCGGATTCTTGAAAAATCAACTCCATATTTTGATAAAGCATTTTAAATTGCGTAAAAGAGAAGTTTTTCAGGAGTTGCTACCACAGCTTCATGAGTTAATTGACGACGCTTGTGCAAAAAGCACTAAAGAAGAAGCTAAAAATGACAGCGCATTAATTATGGCAACTAGTGCAAAATTATTGTCTCAAAGTTGCGAGCAACCAGACCTACTGTTTGTCCAGTAATGCTGCATAAATAAGTGATAAATTGCGTAAAGGAATAGGCTTCAAATAAATCAGCTTTTTCTAAATTCTTTTTGCAAAATCAGCATTCTTAACCCACCAGCATAGTCACTTAACATATCTGTTATCACATTCAACAAACAGATGATTGCAAAATGAGAAATGTTTTTATTAGAAATCAGAAAAGCTACTCCTGTAAATAGAAGTGCCTGAACAAAGCCGATAACAATCATGAAATCGCCTTTTTCTACCTGTCCTATCAGCTTGTACTCCTATCCAAAATGTGAAAAGTGTAGGAATAATTGTAATGATATTTGCAATAAACACTAGCTGTATTGGCATAAGGCAAACTAGCAGCATAAATCACAAACACAATATTGTATAAATAAGACCCCATTAGGTTAAGCATCCGAGGAGAGCGTAATACTTCTATATAGTGCATTTGAGAAGAATAATTTCATATCAAGTTTTCCTTTCAAACTTTTTTGTTGCACTAAGTATAATTTGAAAAAGCGACTTCAAAACAAAAATTGTCATATATTCAACTCCGTTTTTGAGCAAAAATAAGGAAAGCAGTCTATTTTTGATTCTAGAGACTATTTCTCACTTTAAATTTTTGCAAAAAGTTCCGATTGTCATTTATTCACATTCTTTTAACCAGTCAGACATATTTTTGGAGTAATAATCAGCACTCTGCTTACACCTATGATTTCAAGAGTTGATATAGCATTTTTCATTTTTGTAAGACCTCCATCTCTCTTTCCCTAAAATATAATCATGCTGTCCATCTGCAAATAAATCAGACAATTCTCAGGTATGCATCATTTTCATCAAAAATTTTTCTTTGATTTTTGTATCAAAATAAGCAGCTTTTTGTTAAACTTTTTCTGCAATGGATTTAAACAAAACCATTTAAAAAGAATCGATGTAAATATAGTTTTTGTTTTTCTGTAAATCTCCTAAAAATCAACCTTTTTGAAGCATTTTCTCGAGCATATCGAAAGTAAAGATCAAGAGGAGCAAGGTGGCAATATCTGAAAACAAGCGTAATTCATACTCTCCCCAGATTTCAACAGAAAATAAATAATCATATAAAAATTCAACTCAATCTCTGTTGCTTGAATGGTTTCATCTAAGAAAAACATGTGACCTTTGATGACAATCGCATTTAGGATATGCTTATCTTCTTTTGCAGATTGATATTGAGTCATTTCATTGTGGTACATTTCCCATAATGTATTCATATCCTTCTTTTTCTTGAGCTTGCCACAGTTTATTTTTAACAAAGTATAGGAAGTGGGCTGGAAGCCACGTACCAAATAGACAAATTCTTCTAATTCTGTTCTAATATTCTCTAGACCAATTAGCAGTTTTGAAGCCGAAATATCTGACGTCCCATTTTCAAAATTTACTGAGCATGGAATAGGAAAATTCTTCTCCTGTTGCGGCTTTAAGAGAGATGTGCCGACCTGTTCGCAATTCTCTAAAAATTTCTCCCATGTAATACATATGTCTTTCCTTTACTGAAAAATGATATTGATTCATCACTGAATGTTGTCTTTCGAAAAATTCTTTCAACACACTTTAGCAATCGTTCATGTACTATATACAAAAGAGCACACAATCCACACTCGCTTAGGGCTGCTGGATTCCTCCCTGACCCGCTTCACGCAGAATTGTTGCTCCGATAAGTATTATACCATAAATTTGTTTTTATGCCAATCACGATTTTCTTTTTCTCAAAAAGAATAGATATTCAGAGCGAAAAATTGCTAATCTACCAATAATAACATTAACTCTGCTACTATCTGGATAAGAGCATAGCCTTCTTAACAAAAATGCTTCATTTTTGTCTCCTCTTTCTAAAAATCTTGCATCATCTGAGCACATTCTGCTTCCAAAATCCCACTTTCAAGCTCAACTCGGTGATTGAGTCGCTCATCTGTTAGAATATCATGAGGCTACCGCAGCACCAAATTTTTGATTTTTGCTCCGTAAACTAACCCACGGAATGCGAGCTAGACCAACTAGCACCGCTACACATGACACAAGGCTCAATAGTGACAAATCAGAGTCGTATCTAGCAAGCGCCAGCTTTTTCGCGAGCGTGGCTTCTTCAATCGCCATCACCTCAGCATGCATGACAGCGCGCTGCAGCTCCTCGATGCATTATGTCCACGACCGATAATCTTCCCGTCCGACAATAACACTACCAATCGGAATTTCATCATTAGCAAGCGCAATCTCTGCTTCTTTCAAAGCCTCCCGCATGAAAAACTCTTTTTCTTCAACTGTAGTTCATCTTTTAACCGTATAATCCTCTGTATGATAAAAATCTCCTAATTCATAAGTCGTGACTTCTCTGACATGAAGTTTTATATTTGGCAACTAGATCCGCAATATCCTCGCCATTGATTAAAAAGTAATGACTCTGGTCCCTCGACGAACTGCTTCAATAGCACTTCTTGAAAAATCAGAAGTTGTAATAAAAATACCATATTCTGCATTGTATTTATCCATTGCACCACGGAATTTATCAATCTCCGGAGAAGACATTGTTTTCTAACGCTTTGCTTGGATAGCTACACGATTGGTTCTGAAGTCATCTGTACTAGTAATAAGCCAAAACCATCTAAACCACCATCATTAGTATAACTAACTCCAATTTTTCATCTAGTTTGACACTCATCTCCTTGACCAGACCACGAGCAAAAGTTTCAAATTTTTGTGGTGACATAGATTTTAAAGCTCTTGTCAACTCAACTCTCCAATTTTTCTTTTGAGTCATCTAGTGAATGTTTTTAATTCCTTTTCAAAAGGATAACTTGAAGAATTGTTTTGACTTCTTCTCATTTTTCCAAAATTGAATGGCTTTCTGTTGAATATCACAGTAAAATGCTCATCTAGTTTCACTTTTCTACCCTAATTCTGTCCAATTCAAAAGTCGATTGCTTGGGTTTAGAAAGATAGCCGTGATAAAGCAAACTTTTGGCAGAAAAATTAAAAGTGTAATCACTAGGTTTATAAATTTTTCCACTTTTTGAGACACTTTTTCTTCCTCAAAAATTCTCATCTATCGTATTTTCTCCCTTTTTAATAGCATCTAGCAACTCTCGTTTGGTTGCATAGCCACCTACTTTTTAAATTCTATAATGTTCACTTATCATTATTTTTCCTGTTCTTTATTAGACAAATCTGCAAAGTTCATCATTTATCTCCTTTGTTCTCCATTTATTATATCATGTTATAAACTAAAATATAGCCACCTTTCGATGGCTTTCAGGAGATTATTATGAAAAGTTTAGGTTTCTATCAAATAAAGTTAGGAGGTCTTCATCTGATGATGTTAGTATAAACCCGCTAGCTTAAAAATTAACCAAGAAGACGTATTATTTAAAAATTTTTAAATTCTTTGTTTTTACGCATAAAAAGCGAGCTTGAACTCGCTTCCGACTATAATTTCTATTACAAACTTGACCAAACGCTTTCTAAAATATTGGTTTGTTCACGACCTGGTCCAACGAGAAAGTGGAAATACGAACACCAACAAGTTCACTCACACGGCGGACGTAGTTGCGGGCGTTTTCTGGCAACTCTTCTAAACTGCGAACGCCTGCAATGTCCTCTGACCAGCCTGGTAATTCTTCGCAGATTGGTTTGCAGCGTTTGAGTTGCTCTAAACTAGCTGGGTAATGGTCAATACGTTCACCGTCTAGGTCGTAAGCTACACAGATTTTAACTATATCCAGTCCCGTCAAAACGTCAATTGAATTGAGAGAAAGGTTTGTAATCCCAGACACACGGCGACTGTGACGCATAACAACCGAATCAAACCAACCAACACGACGAGGACGCCCTGTGGTCGTTCCATATTCATGTCGCTTCACGAATGCGGTTGCCTGACTTCATCAAACAGTTCTGTAGGAAATGGTCCGTCACCAACACGACTGGTATAGGCTTTGCAAACCCCAACAACCTTGTCAATTTTGCTTGGACCCACACCGGAACCAATCGTCACACCACCTGCAGCAGGATTGGAAGAGGTAACAAATGGATAAGTGCCCTGGTCAATATCTAGCATCACTCCCTGCGCTCCTTCAAAAAGGACACGTTTACCTTGATCAAGAGCGTCATTCAAGATAACCGACGTATCTGTCACGTATTGTTTAATCTGTTGACCATAAGCGTAGTATTCTTCAAAAATATCGTCAAATTGGATAGCTGTGCTGTCGTAGAGTTTTTCAAAGAGACGATTTTTCAGCTAAGTTGCGCTCAAACGTTCTCTGAAAATATCTTTATCCAACAAATCCACAATGCGGGATTCCACGCGAGCTGCTTTGTCCATATAAGCTGGACCAATCCCCTTGATAGTCAGTTCCGATTTTTGTGATCACCTTTGGCTTCTTCTTGCAGACGGTCCAACTCGATATGATAAGGAAGAATCACATGTGCACGATCTGAAATGCGCAGATTATCTGTTGTGACATCTTCGCCATGCAAATAAGCTAATTCATCACCAAGATTTTTGGATTGACTACCATTCCATTTCCGATAACAGAGTTTTTCTCTGGGAAGAAAATACCTGACGGAATCAAGTGCAATTTATACTTTTTACCGTCAATTACAATGGTGTGACCGGCATTGTCTCCTTGTGATAACGGGCAATAACTTCGGCATTAGCTGAAAAGGAAATCTGTAATCTTTCCTTTTCTTCATCTCCCCACTGGGTTCCTACAACTACAACTGATGTCATAATCTTGTCTGAGCTAAGCGCTCGTCCTTTCTTGTTCACATGGCAGGAGTTTTCACCTGCAATTATGTCTCTACACTCTATTATGAAAATTCTTCTTTTTCAAGATAAGACTATCGCAGTTGTTTGCAAATGACGAAGTTTGAGGCCCCCTCTTTTTGGAAAGATTCTATCCTATCTAAAATAGAGATCGTTTTTCTTTTTAAAAGAGTTCGGAAAAACGTAGTAGAAATTTGTTTTTCTGAGCATTTTATAATAGACTAAAAAGTATTAGAAAACAAACAGGTATTTCTCATGAACATCAATCACTTATTCGAAAAAGTAGCAGATGCCTGTTACAAGCTGCTTTCGGGTTGGAAAGGGAGGGCTTGCGCATCAATCAAGACGGAAAATTGCGCAAACTCTCATCCTCAAGCATTTTGAAGCCATAATTTTCACCCGACGATTCAGACCGATTTTAGTGAGCAGCAATTAGAACTCATCACCCCCGACTGCAACTTCTACAAAGAAGCAATGCGTTTTTCTTGCTGCAATTACCGATGAAGCTGGACGTACCATTTCCCAAAAGCGAAGCAATCTGGCGCTCTCTATGCCTCCAAAATTGTCACCAGCAGAAATTCAAATTGCTCATTTTAGAAAACGATTTTTGAGCGTCATTATCGAGAAAGTTTAGCAAAAATATGGAAAAAACGCTACAAAGCTATCTCAGGCATTCACTACAATGTGGAATTGGGATCCGACTTGATTCAAGCTCTTTTCAAGGTCAGTGATTACCAAAATATTCGGCTTTTTAAAAATGACCTCTATCTTAAATTGGCTCAGAAACTTTTTACGGTTCCGCTGGTTTCTGACTTATTTATACGGGCAGCACCCAATTGCTGAAGAAGGGGGTGACGAGAAAGATTTCTCAGCCTGTACGCTCTATCCGCAACAGTGATTTTGGGATATGTAAATGATAAAAAGATTCACATTTCCTATGCTCACTAGAGTCTTGTGAGGCGATATAGAAATACGTGGTACAAGGCGATTTAATTGCCGAGAAAGAATGCTACTACACCCGTCCGCTTTCGTGGGCGAAAAGAAAATCAGCGTTACTGGAAAAAGGCATTACCTATTTGGAATTCGCTGCTTTGACCTCAATCCTTTTGAGGTGCTGGAATCAACCAAAGAAACTATGGACACGGTTCATCTCTTTTTGCTTGCCTTGCTCTGGCTAGATGATATAGCAGACCCTGATGAAATCCTAGAGCAAGCTCATGATCTAAATGAAAAATCGCTCTTAGCCACCTCTCTGACTCCTTTGCCTGTTGAAGCTGATAGTAATCTGCTCCTTAGAGCCATGCAAGCTGTCATCCACCAGTTCGGATTAAGCTCCTATTATCAAGACCTGCTTCATCATGTGAAAGATGCAGTTGCTAATCCCAGCCTGACCCTTTCTGCCCAGCTCTTGCCTTATATTTATAAACCAATCCTTAAAGCCTTTGGTTTGGAAAAAGCTAAAGAATATCACCCACTACGCCTGGACTGCTCCATACGCTCTGAAAGCACTGAGGAAATGGAGCCTCTACCCAGATGCTGCTCTTTGATGCGATTCAAAAAGGGCTTGCAGGTCGAAATATTGGACGAAAGTGACCAGTTTTTAAAACTTCAACATAAAAGATCACATCGAGTATGTCAAAAATGGCAATATGACCTCAAAAGGACAACTATATCGTGCCTCTTGCGATGGCAAATAAGACGGTGACTAAGAAAATTTTATCTGCTGCTGGTTTTCCTGTTCCTGCTGGAGCTGAATTCTCCACTCTGGAAGAAGGGCTAGCTTACTATCCCCTTATCAAAAATATGCCGATTGTTGTCAAACCCCAAATCCACCAACTTCAGGGTTAGGAATTTCTATTTTTCAGGAACCAGCCAGTAGAAACAGTTACCAAAAAGCATTGGAAATTGCCTTTTCAGAGGACAGCTCTGTCCTTGTCGAAGAATTTATCGCAGGAACCGAGTACCGTTTCTTTGTCCTAGACGGCAAATGTGAGGCGGTGCTTCTGCGCTTAGCAGCCAACGTTGTAGGAGACGGTCAGCACACCATTCGAGAACTGGTAGCTTTTAAAAATACCAATCCCTACGAGGGCGCGACCATCGCTCTCCACTGGAAATGATTGAGCTTGGTGAGATTGAGCTACTCATGCTAGCCCAGCAAGGTTATAAAGCAGATGATGTCCTACCGCAAGGGGTTCAAGTCTTTCTCCGTCGCAATTCTAATATATCCACTGGTGGAGACTCAGTAGATGTGACTGAAACCATGCACACCTCCTATAAGGAACTAGCAGCAGATATGGCAACAGCTATGGGGGCTTGGGTCTGTGGCGTGGATTTAATTATCCCAGATAGCACACTTTCAGCCAGCAAAAACAATCCTAACTGTACCTGCATTGAGCTCAATTTCAATCCTTCCATGTATATGCACACTTATTGTGCAGAAGGTCCCGGTCAAAGCATTACACCTAAAATATTAGCTAAACTTTTCCCAGAAATCCATTAAACACTAGATACACTGTAAAACGAGCCGAAAACAACAGCTCGTTTTTATGTATACCTTTTCAATGAAAAATAGAAATATCTGCTAGAATTTCTCAGCTACTCCCAGTCCCCTCATGTCCATGCTTTAATTTCAAATTCAAAATAACCGTCTTCTTGGATTTTTGAAAATGTCACGATAAGCTTCTTCATCAAAAACGGTCCTTTATAAAGAATTTCAAAACTTAAAACCGTCGTATTCTAAGTAGGCGCGCGAAGAGCGAAAACCATTTTCTTGTAGAAATCCATACGGGCTTTTCGCTGTTCCAGATTATCACAAGAGCTCATCAAGTCGTTCTACCTCTAGCACTCATAGTCCTTTGATAAAAATCCACCAACTTATCAATAATCTTCCCGCCATAACCATGACTACGCAAATGAGGCATAATCGCAAAAACTGATATAAAAGGCTTTTGTCATTGTAGACTGAAAAGACAAAACTGACAAATTCATTGCCATCATAAAAAGGCAAAGAAATGAGAATACTCTCCATCTCCATAGCGTAGCAACTCTGATAGCGGTGTACGCTCTTCCTCAGAAAAGCTTTCGTGTTGAGTCGTTCCACTTTTTCTAAATCTGGAAATTCAGCTGTAATAATCTGACTAGTTAAAGACATGATTTTCTCCCCTTTTAACTGCTTTTCTTTTATTTTATCAAAAATGAAGGTATTTGAGAACTATTGGACTAACATTCATAACCATAAAGGGGTCGGATTCTACCAACCTCTTTTTCGGAATTCTTAATTCATCACAATCATCGCTTTAATTGTTCTTTCGTCAGCTATATCTTTGTAAAGCTTGGTCAATGTTTTCCAATTTGTAAGATTGAGTGAAAACTTTACCAGGATTGATTTGACCGTCTAGAACTGCTTTTAGCAAGATTTCTTTGTCATAAGTTGTACAAGAAGCTGGTCCACCAGCCATTGCCAAGTTGACCATCCAGTAGTCACCGATATTGATGTCTCCTGTATGTGGACACCGACGCGTCCGACAACAGCACCTGGACGAGCAATTTTTAGTAGCCGTATCCACAGATTGTTCTGTTCCGACACATTCTAAAACAACATCTGCACCTACTCCATCGGTCATCTGCATAACTTTCTCAACAGCTTCATCACCCCGCTCTGCAACAATGTCAGTCGCACCAAATTCACGCGCTAATGCTTGACGATCTGCATGACGACTCATCGCAATAATCCGTTTAGCCCCCAATAGCTTGGCAGCAATGACACCGCACAAACCAACGGCTCCGTCTCCCATAACAACGACTGTATCTCCTGCCTTTACTTCAGCTGTCTTTGCTGCATGATAACCCGTCAGCATTACATCCGCCAAAGTCAAAGAGTGAATTCAGCATATCATCAGAATAATCCTCTGGCTGTCCTGGAATTTTAACCAAAGCCAATTGGCATTCGTAAAGCGAAGGTATTCTCCTTGGTAGCCAGCATTGCCTCCGCCTTCCATGTTGAGGCAATCACCATCAAAGCCTGCACGACAAAGCCGCACTAATGCCCACAGCCATGAGTAAAGGTACAACGACAAAATCACCTGCTTTTATATCCGTCACAGCTGATCCGATTTCTTCTACCACGCCAATCGCTTCGTGACCCGCTAATGTGTTTGGCTCGCGCTTAGAAATGCCACGGAACCACCACAAATCAGAACCACATACACAAGCTCTGACAATTCGGATAATCGCATCCGTTTCCCTTTTTCCAACTGCGGACGCGCAACCTCTCTACCTCATTTCCTGGTTCTACAAAAACTGCTGCTTTCATCTTATTGTTCCTTTCTCTATTAAAAGATGATACTCACATTCATCAAAAAGATAAAATATTTACACTTTTATTATATACCTTGGAGTGCCTCGAAGTCAAGAAATTTTTGAAAAATCTTAGCAGTCCCATGATTATTTTCAACTAAACTTTTTATTAAACATATCGTTCAGTACCGTCTTTGATGCTTTTTATGCTAAAATAGACTTAGAAATTTTAAGAAGAAACGGGATTATAGAATTTATGTCCAGAAGATTATGAATGTACGTTCTAGAAGATGGATTGGTATACTGCTTATTTTTATCGCAGTCGGTATTATTATGCAGTACTCATCCTGATCCCTCTTGCCATCGGTATAGGCAGCGGAATTTACTACTATGCAACCCATCAGCCGATTGCAGGACCTAGCGCCAGTCAGCAAATTGAAGATTTGAAAAGAGGAAATCAGTGCCGCAGATAGTCGAATCAAACAATTAGATGCTTACCTAGAAGAAAAACTTATGAAAAATACCAACAGTTAGCTGAACAGCTCTTACCTCAATTAAGCTATCCAAAGTCGGACTGATGAGCTTGACCTATCTCACCTGAGATTTACCAGCGGATTCAGCGGAAAGTACAGACGTAACTAGCAGATATTCATGCTCAACTTTACAACCTCCGCACGCAAGATGCTGAGAGTACAAAGTCAAACCTGAAGATTAGCACCAGAATTGCTCGAAACCATTCACGATATATCCAAACCGACCGATGAAGCTATTCTCAAGAAAAATTTCTCGAGTCAGAAAGCAACAACAAGGAAGAATTGCTGCGATCCATCAATCTCAAATGGAGCATTATGAGGATATTTTGGAGGGCTGCCACAAAATCAAGGCTTCTGAAAGATTTTTACAATGCCGAAGAACGACTGTCCAGCGCCAAAGCGGCTATTGAGCAGTTTGATTTTGAACTGATGAAACACTCCGTCAGCTCAACGGCTGATCTGAGATTTTGACATCAGCTATGGATTTTAACTAAAAAGAGACGAACACAGAACTATAACATCAAAAGGACGACCTATGAGCCAAGAATTTAACTTCGACATTGACAAAATCGCTAACAATGCCATTACGAGAAAACGGATAAAACCACCGAAATCATTGAATCAACCAGAACTCAAGCAAATGGGCAGTTAACTTTTTGGAACTAACTCCTGAACAACAAAATGCTATCATGGTAAAAAGCCCCATGTTGGTAGATAACTTTATTTCCGACCAAATGCTCTTTTACGATTTTGGGCAAGCCGCAGTCGAAGATATTAATAATACTGTCAACCGTATTTTTAGCCGAGCAAAAGCTGCAAATCCCACAAGTCGATGCTGCTACACTAATAAAGAGTTAAATGGTTTTGTTACTAAGTACAAGGATGCTCAAATTGCAGAACTAGATAAAAAGCCATTTCTTAGAAAACTCTTTAAACAAAAGCAAGAATATTTTGCAAGAGTTCTATTTTGATTCACAAAATATCGAGCAAAAAATGGACGGAATGGCTGCTACTGTCGTCAAGCAAGAAGATGTACTCGCACGCAATATCGTTTCTGCTGAGATGTTGATTGAAAGACAATACCAAATCCATTGAAAATCTTAGTCGGTGTCATTTCCTTTGGTGAAGCTGAGTCAAAGAGAAGCGAGTGCACGTGCCTTGACTCTTCAAAATGAAGTGGCACAATTAGATACCGCCACCTAGATTACCAAACCAAATCACAAGAATTGCTGCTTGACTGAAGTTGTCAATACATTGGAACAGCAACACACTGAATACATCAGCCGTCTATATGTTGCTTGGGCCACTACCCGCAAATGCGTAATCTCGTGAAGGTGTCTTCTGATATGCGCCAAAAACTCGGCATGCTCCGTCGCAACTACCATTCCGACCATGAAGCTCTCTGTTGCTCAACTAGGTATTTTTGCAACAATCAATGAAATCTGGTCAGGTAGCGGACGCCATTTCTAATGCCAACAATGACAGCGCTTTCAAATGCTGGCTGAAACCAGCAAAGAAGTCATTCCACAAATGGAGAGATCTCGCAAAATCCAACAATTGCAGTCGAATCTGTTACTAGTTGGCTGAAAGCTTAGTTGCTCAAAAGCAAGGTATTATCGAGCCATTGACAAGGACGGAGAAACGCGCTCTCCTTGGCGACTGTTATCCAATCCGCTGAAACCATTAACGACTCTGTTAAACTACGCGACCAAAAAGATTATTCAGGCTCAGCTAGAATCAGGGAAAGAAACTCAAAAGAAGTGGATGAACGAACTACAAACGAAAACTAATGGACTGGAACAAGAGTTTAGGACAAAAGTTTCCTAAATTCTTACAATATACTATTTTTCACCGAAACGAGAATTGGCGCTTGGTGGTTTTCATTCCTTGCTATGCAAAAGAATGAGACCAGCCTCGTCAACTATGCGGGGTGGACAACAAAATCAATTTCTTACGAAATACCGATTTTGTCCCGCTCCCTTTCTTTTTATGTTACAATAAAGGGTATGGACAAGATTATTAAAAACTATTTCAAAAACGGTGCTTTCCGAGCTTATGTACTGGACAGTACTGAAACCGTTCGGACAGCTCAAGAAAAAGCATCATACTCAGGCCAGCTCAACTGTAGCACTAGGCCGTACGCTCATTGCCAGTCAAATCCTTGCCGCAAAATGAAAAAGGAGATACCAAAATCACCGTCAAGTGCTGAGGACAAGCTCGCTCGGTGCTATTATCACCGTTGCAGATACAAAAAGGGTACGGTCAAGGCTATGTGCAAAATCCCGGCGTAGACATTAAAAACCGCGACTGGCATGAAGTGCTGGTCGGACCATTTTGTTGAAATGGCGGTCCTCGTCATTACAGACTATGGAACTGAAATCCTTATCATTCTATGACACCACTTGTATCGGTGAGATTGGCGAAGATTTGGCATTCTATCTAACAGAAAAGCCAGCAAACTCCGATCAGCTGTCGGGTTAAATGTTCTACTAGATGCCAATGACAAGGTCAAGGTTGCTGGTGGTTTCCTCTTGCAAGTCCTTCCTGGTGCCAAAGAAGGAAATCGCTCGCTTTGAAAAGCGAGATCAAGAAATGCCTGCTATTTCAACACTTTTAGAATCCGAAAACCATATTGAAGCCCTGCTTTTCAGCTATCTACGGCAACGAACCTTACAAACGATTGTCAGAAGAAGAACTCCGCTTCCAATGTGATTGCAGCAAAGATCGGTTTTTAAATGCCTCTCAAGTCTACCTAAGTCAGATCTTGAAGAAATGCGAGACGAAGACCACGGAGCTGAAATCACTTTCCAATTCTGCCAAAAGAACATATCATTTTGACGAGAAAGACTTGGAGGAACTCATTCGTGACAAATCTTAATACCCTTTTCTGATTGGCGATGTAAAAATTCCCAATCGAACGGTTCTCGCTCCTATGGTAGGGGGTGACCAATTCGGCTTTTCGGACGATTGCAAAAGAGCTTGGCGCAGGACTTGTCGTCATGGAAATGGTTTCAGACAAGACATTCAGTACAACAACGAAAAAGACACTTCACATGCTGCATATTGATGAAGGAGAACATCCCGTTTCCATTCAGTTGTTTTGGGAGTGACGAAGATAGTTTGGCGCGCTGCCGAATTTATCGAAAAATATCCCAAACAGATATTGTGGATATCAACATGGAGCTGTCCTGTCAATAAAATTGTCAAAAACGAAGCTGGTGCAAAATGGCTCAAGGATCCAGACAAGATTTATTCTATTATCAGCAAGGTTCGGTCTGTTCTCAATATTCCGTTGACTGTGAAAAATGCGCACTGGTTGGTCGGACGCCTCACTAGCTGTAGAAAAATGCACTTAGCTGCGGAAAGTGCCGGTGCAGCAGCTCTTGCTATGCACGCACACGCGAACAAATGTGTACCGGTCACGCCGATCTTGAAACCCTCCACAGTGTTGCGCAAGCCTTAACCAAGATTCCTTTCATTGCCAATGGCGATATTCGTACCGTTCAAGATGCAAAACAACGTATAGAAGAAGTCGGTGCAGATGCAGTCATGATTGGACGTGCTGCCATGGGCAATCCTTACCTCTTCCAACAAATCAGCCATTATTTTGAAACGGGAAATCTTGCCCGACCTCAGCTTTGAGGATAAAATGCACATTGCTTACGATCATTTGAAGCGCTTGATTGACCTTAAAGGAGAACATATCGCCGTTCGAGAATTTCGCGGTTTAGCTCCTCATTACCTCCGCGGAACAGCTGGTGCTGCCAAACTCCGCGGTGCTATTTCCCAAGCCAAGAGTCTTGCGGAAATTGAAGAATTGCTGCAAGTAAAAAGTAGCTAATTCAATCAATTCTTTACTAAATCATTCAGAAGGTCGTGATTCTTATTTCGACCTCTTTTTATACGCTCAGGTGATAGTAAAAAGTTTTATTTACTCATAAAGCGGCTGTAAAAATGGAGTTCTTCTAACACCCGTTGTGCTAGCACATCCGCGCTGGGGTTTAAATCACAGTCAAACCAATAGAGCAAGATATTCCACATACCTCCAATCACCAGTAAATCAACAAATTTCTCACTACAATCAACCTGATTATGTCAAGGCACTGTGACGTCGGAAGCATATTTGAAAAAGTATGTTCTCTCAATATCAAAGACCAAACCTAACAAGTGCTGCTTTTTCAACAAATTCACATAGTAACTCTGTTCTCGCTAAAAACGAAAATAAAATGTCAACAAGTTGGAAAGTCCTAATTGCCGCCTCTTTTACTTTTGTAAAAAATAGTCATCAATAAGTTTTTAATGAAAAATTCTACAATCATCTTTTTCCGTGAAAATGTCGGTAAAAAGTATTACGCGAAACCTGAGCCTCCGCACAGATCTCTGAAATCGTCAGTTCCTCAAAGCGTCTTTTTCCAATAAACGAAATAGCCCTTCTGCAATCAACAGTTTTTGATTGATAAACACGAGAAATTCATTTTCTCCTTTCCGTGACACAAAATAAATAAATTTGTACCGTTTATCAAAAATTCCTTGAATCTTATCAATAGACTCACTATAATAGACTCATCTATTATACCAAATAGATTTCATTTTATTATTTAAGGAGAAAAATAAATGTCTATTTTATTCCATTTTTGGAGCCTACCTATTCTCTTTCTTCTGCATGATTTTGAAGAGATAATTGTCATGCCTCTTTGGAAAAACGTAAAAAGTTTCAAAACTTAAAATCAAAATCAATACTTTGAGCAACAACAAATGGCTCTGCCTTTTTCTGTTGAGCGTTTTAGAAGAAATTTATTATTTTTATTGATTGTTTCAGCTATTTGTCAATTGTGCCATAATCAAACTCTATATCTAAGTTTCTGCATCGCTTATACTTTTCACTTTTTAATTCATTATAAAAATGTGTTACCAATTTAAAGGTTACGTCCCCGGAGTTGTAACCGTTACTTTGCAAATTCAATCATGTTTTTACTTTATTTCTCATTATTGGCAATGGAATTTTAAAATGCTTGTTTTATTTCGTCATTACAATGATTATCGTTTATACAATCTTTATGTCATGCACCAAATTATGCCAAAAATTCAAGTAGCTTTCGAGCGATATATGAAAGGGTAAATTAGCCTTATATATTGTCACCCGTGATAGTAGTTTATAACTATAAAAACACCGCAAATGTACTCTGCTAAAGTTAATTAAAAAGACTTTATAATCTCTATAGTGGGTAAATACACTTTTGAACATTATAAAAGCCTTTTTGTATATTTTATCTTGACAATTCAAGCTTTTAAAAACTTTCCCAATTGTCAAGTCAAGTGCAACAAAGTTGTTCCTCTGATTAAGTGAGTATCTTTCAAGCTGTTTGAGCTAACTCAAACAGCTTTTTTGCGGACTGATAGCCATGGATTCGTCTAGGTCTTTCATTGATAGCCTTTGTATAGTCCTCTAAAAGTGTCAGATTTTAGTAGTGAGAGATCCTTTTGAGAATGAACTCTCTAATAATCCATTGAAATTCTCATTTGTGCCTCGTTCATAAGATGAATAGGCATGTGCAAAATAAACATCTAATCCCTCTATCTTACTCAATGATGAAAATTCGTTTCCATTATCTGCAGTTATGGACTTAATGGGATAAAGTTTCATACACTCTAAGACTGCTTGATTGACATACTCTGCTTTCTTTTTCCACGAGTTTCTTTTGTGACAGCATAGCGTGTTTGTCGTTCTACCAATGTTAAAATAGAAGGTTCTCCTATTGTCTTTCCACCCAGAACAGAATCGATTTCCCAATCTCCAAAACGGGAACGATTATTGATTTCTTCTGGCCTTTCTTCAATTGACTTTCCTAGATGTTTCTTGGTAGAGGGGCGCTTGTTAAATTTCTTACGGATCCGCACTGCTCTTGGTAAATCAATAACCTTAATCTCTAACAAACCTTGATGGATATAGTTATAGAGCGTCTTGGTTGAAGGAACAACTGCATCTACATGTTGGAGTCTATAGGTATGAACAAAGGTATCCACGCTATGCACCCTTGGTTTCTCTAGCATCCCGATAACGGTTGGTGGGCAGCATCTGCATAATAGTGTTGGTAATAGACCTTTTGCCCATTTACTTTTTTCACTTGTGTTATGGAACCACGATTAATTTCACGAGTAATAGTAGAGCGATTTCTCCCTAGTCTACGAGCAATCTCAGCAGGTTTGAGTCCTACGCTTAAATAAGCTTCAATTTCTCCTCGCTCAGCTTCAGATAAGTGCTTGTAGGATTGATTTGTGGTAGAATAATTTGTGGACATGTTCATCTTCCTTTATACTGTTTTTCGCAACTCTAGTATATCAGATGAACATGTCTTCTGTGTTGCACTTCATTTTACAACAGGGCATTATTTTTCCATTTTAAACGATGGTATTATTTACTCAATTGTTATGCTTCCTCATTACCCTCCAGCAGCGCTATTTCCCTAAGCCAACAGTCTTGCAGAAATTGAAGAATTACTACAAGTTTAAACATTAAAAAGCACCAATCATCTGGGAAATTATTCCCTAAATGGTTGATGTTTTTATTAGTCATTTCTACTAGGTATCCAGCCGAACCATTTCAGTCCTTGCTTTGATTGCGGTAAATGAGATCTTCTCGAACAGAGAATCCTAATTTCTCCCAAAACTTGTTTCCTTCTGCATTCCTTTTTAAAAGACAACCAAGGCAACCTTATGAATTTTCAAATCATCTAGGACGGTTAAAACCGTTTCAACCAGCTGTCTTGCAATCCCTCTCCTGCGATAGTTCGGATGAACAGCTGTATGGTAGATATAGGCTCTTCGTCCGTCCGAACCAACTAAAATCGCTCCGATAATCGTTTGATTTTCTACGCTACCAGACAAGTTTGAGGGATTTCTGCAAAAACCGAGCAATTCCTCTTTTGAATCATCTAAATCATTCAATCCCATGCCTGCACATGATAACCACAATTGATAAACCTGATCATAATCTGCTTTCTGCCATTTCACGAATGTTCATCTTTTAAGTCCTTATCTATCCCTGAACGTTTCAAGGAAAAACTCATAGCACTTCAAACTCCAGCTGTCCAGCTTGACACCGACTTTCAAACTTTGTCCCATCTGTAACTCACCAGCTAAAAGTAATTCGGATAAATGATCTTCTACCTGAGTTTGTAGAGTTCTCTGCAGTGGACTGAGCTCCCATTTAGGTCATAACCCTTGAGCCAGAAGTTTCAGCACCTCGGCTGGAATTTGAGTTTAATTCTTTTTCTCGCAAGACTAGAAACGAGGCGGTTTCACCCATGATTTTTCACCACTTTCTTGCATGTCTTCGCTAGTCAAACTGTGAAAAACAACCTTTTCATCAATTCGGTTAATAAATTCTGGACGATAGCTTTTCTTTAGCTCTTTCCATCATTCGTTTTTCCATATTTTCATGATCAAACGAATCTCTTGCTCCAAAACCAACTCGTCTTGTCGTCCCGCAAACTTGTCGCACCAAGATTGCTGGTCATAATGATAATGGTATTGAAAAATCCACCTTTACGCCCCTTTGCTGTCTGTCAGCACCCCGTCATCTAAGACTTGAGAAGCACATTGAAAATATCAGGATGGCTTTTGTTTCCACCTCATCAAAGAGGAGTACTAGAGTACGGACGATTGCGAACTTTTTCAGTTAATTCGCCCCCTTCTTCATAACCAACATAACCTGGAGGCGCTCCATTGAGGCGACTGGCAGCAAATTTTTCCATGTATTCACTCATATCAAAACGAATCAGTGCTGTTTCGTCATCAAAGAGAACTCTGCCAAAGCCTTTAGCTAGCTCAGTTTTTCCGACCGGTTACCTAAGAACATAAAGGAGCCAATTGGACGCTTGCTAGTGCGGATACCGGATTGATTGCGCCGGAATCGCTCGACTGTAGCAGAAATTGCTTATTTTGCCCAATGACCCGCTTTAGTGCAGTTCCTTTTTCTAAATTGAGGTATTTCTTCGCATCTGTTTGCGTCAACTTTTGCACAGGAATTCCGATAAACCGCTGAGTGTTGCCAAAATATCCTCATCTTTAACCTTTAGTTTGTAGACAATTGGCTGACTTTCTTTCTCCAACAAAGCGCCAACCTTTTTCCAATCGCCTGCACATTAAAGCCTCGTCTGCTGCACTCAATTTTCGTTTTTACATGATTTTGCGGACCTTTATTTTTGTACCGTTGCGGCAGCCTCATCTAGCAAATCGATCGCCGAGTCAGGTAGATGCTTTATTTGTTAGATAACGATGAGCATACTTAACAGCTGTCTCAATCGCTGAATCTGTAATCACCACTTTGTGGTGTTCTTCATAACTTTTCTTGAGCCCCTGTAAAATCGCAATACTATCGGCTACCGTCGGCTCTTCAATAGTAACCTTGGCAAATCGCCGTGAAAGAGCTACGTCCTTTTCAATATATTTCTGGTACTCTTCTTGTGTCGTTGCGCCGACCGTTCTGAGCGTCCTCTAGCTAAAGCTGAGCTTTGAGAATGTTCGCTGCATCTAATGTCGAGTCAATCCCGCTACCCGACCCCATAATAGTGAAGCTCATCAATGAAAGAGAATGACATGTCCATCTGCTTTCAATATCATTGATAATATTGTTCATCCGTTCTCAAAAATGACCACGAAAACGAGTTCCCAGCCACCACATTCATTAAATCTAGCTCAAACTCTCATCTTTGCAAGCTCATTTGAACTTGACCAGCTGCCACAGTTGCGCCAAACCAAGGCTAATATGTCTTCCCAACTCCCTGCATCTCCACCAACACTGGATTATTTTTCGTCTTGTGACTTAAAATCTGAAGCATGAGAAATCTCTTTATCCCGCCCAATGACCGGTTCTAAAAAGACCCGTATGAGCCATTTCGGTTAAATCACGAGTATAATCTTCTAGTCCGCCACTGGTTGCAGGAGGCATTCCCATCATATTAGCCATCGTTTGTCTTTGTTGCTGCAGTATTTTTATTTAGGTGACGAATCGCCTTTAAATCTCTCTTTTATTCCAGCTTGCCTTATGCTCTAAGTTTTTCCGAAGATCGGCCATGCGCAAAACGCCTTCTTTATCCTCATAGCTAAATCCTGTGAATTCAAGGAGACGTGCCGCCAAACTTTCCTCGATCAAACAGCATAGCTAATAACACATGCTCTGTCCCAAGATTCTTAGCATGCACAGCCTCTGCAATTCGCTCAGCTGTCACAAAACAACACTTTCATACGATGAGAAAACGCCAAATGGTAAAGCTTCCCTCTTGTTGGATAAATCTTTCCTGTGATATGAAAGGCTGCTTTCTCAAAATCATCAATTTCAAGCGGATAATCATTTAAAACTGAGCCCGCAACACTATAAGATTATTCGCCATGGCAATCAACAAATGCCAAGACTCCAAATAATCCGTTTCAAAATGACTCGCTAACAGTTGTGCTCGACTCAATACTTTCTGTCAAAGCTTTTGAATATTTCTATATTAGTTTCTCCTTTTTCATCAACTTGTTGTAAAAATTTTCTTTAACATCCGCGCACGAATCTCGTGCAGCATTTACTCCCAATACTCCCTGTCTGTTGTCGTCGCTAAAAGAAGATTCCTTCTCGTTCTGTCACGATTTTTCATCAAAACCAATAGCTGAATGATATCTGTAAGACCTGTTGACTGATTTGCTCGCCAACGCTATGCAGCAAATCACAAAGCAGCTCATGATGATTAGAGAATTCAATCCGACCAATCCGAAATGTAGCCGCCTCCGCCACGCTTTGCTTTTCAACAACATAGCCACGACTTCTCCGTAAAACGTGTCTGATGACATAATGTATCTGACTTGGAACAACCTGAAAAACATCCGCAATTTCACTGCGCTCAACTCTGCAATCCCAGCCTGAGCTAAAAGCGCTTTTGATATATTCCTCAATACTGTCTGACGTATTCTCGATGGCTCATGACAACCCTTTCTTCCAGTTCTTCTTTTTGCTCCATAAATGAACAACTGACATTGACTATCTTTGACTAATATTATACCGAAAAATCTCTTGTTTTTTGAAAGAAAAAGACCCAAATGAAAAACTGAAAAGTCTGATTATCTCAAGCAAGTGAAAAAGCTTATAGAATAGGAATAATTGAGTGTAAACGCTTGCCTTTTTAATTTTAAAGCGTTATAATATAGATGAAAAATTTGACGATAATAATAAAAGGAGGCCAAAATGAATGAAAATGGATTGGTCTCAAATATACACGTCATGTACTGTTTGATTGGTTTCAACTTTATTCTTTTTACAGTTATTTCTGCTGATTATGTGGATGTCCGTCGTCCTGTTAGTCATCTGCGTTTTATTTGCTCCATTTTTATTTGAACCGTCCCTCAATAAACCCTAAAACAAAATGGACAATTGATTTTAGCCATCGTTGTCGTCTAGTGTCTTTTGCTATTCTTTTTACACAAACTTACTGAATCGCTTTTCACTTACTCTGAAATTACTTTATCTCACTAATTTCTTTTAATCGTTTTAATCTTTGTAGATCTCTGTGATTTCGCACAAAGGGATTCACGAGAAAAATTGTAAAATAATCGCAGATGATTACTAGAAAAGGCCAGAGAGTTATATCAGCTCTCTAACCTTTTTATTTATGATTTAAACACTAATCTATTGATTGCCTTAGTTTTTGACCAGAGCAGCTAGCCATTGTAGCAGCTACTCTGATTCAAATGCTAGCAGCTTTTTCACTACCGTCACCTACTTCAAAACGAGTGAAGCTATGACTGTCACACCCTGACTTTCAAGGAATGCTTCAACAGTCTTGCTGTCGTCCATGCGATATAGACCTGCGCAAGTAATGTGTAGCTTTGGTCAACTTTGTATTGTCCAGCATGAAGCGATCCATTTTACCAGGAATAATTTTATCCCAGATTTTTCTGGTTTACCTTCAGCTGCAGAGACCAGCTTTGATGTCTTCTTCAGCTATGCAATCACTTCATCCGTCAATTGAAGTTTTAGAACCAAATTTGTAGGTGGAAGCGCTGGTTTTACCAACCATTGCACGACTTTCGTTGTCTTGATCAATTTTTGTGGTTCATTTGAGCCAATCCATCATGGATAAACTCTTCGCTCAATTCTTTGTATGAAAAGAACAGAAGGTTTCATAGCTGCAACATGCATTGCCACGTGTTTTGCAAGATCCTCGTCACTACCTGAAAGAACAGTGATTATCTCGATACGTCCGCCATTGTGTTGGTAGCACTAAATACTTGATCATCTGCTTTTTCAACAACTGCAAAACGACGGAATGAGATTTTTCTCCGATTGTAGCAGTTGCACTAACATAAGCAGCTCAAGCTGCTCACCTGAAGGCATTGTCAGCAAGAGCTTCGTTGTTAGCTGGTTTGCCTTCTGATAACTTTAGCTGTTCTCGTTTACCAATTCAACAAATTGAGCATTTTTGCTACAAAGTCTGTTTCTGAGTTCACTTCAACGATAGCAGCAACATTGCCGTTTACATAGACACCCGTCAATCCTTCAGCAGCAACACGGTCTGCTTTAGCAGCTTTCGCCACACTTTTTCACGTAGCAATTCAATTGCTTTTTCGATATCGCCATCTACTTCACGTGCTTTTTAGCGTCCATGACACCAGCACCAGATTTTCGCGCAATTCTTTTTACTGCTTTAGCTGTAATTTCTGCCATTTTGATCCTCCAATTAAGATATTACGATTTTTATTTAATAAAAAGGGAGGGCTAGCCCCGCCCCATAGGTTCGTTACTTGATTATTCGTTTGAGCCTTCGACAACTTCAACGATTTCTTCGATAGAATCTGCTTGTAGAATCAGCTGCAGCTAATTCTGCTTCTACCGATTCAACGTTGTCTTCTCCTGACGGCCTTCGATAATCGCATCAGCCATTTTCGCAGTGATTAACTTAACAGCACGAATAGCATCATCGCTAGCTGATAATCACATCATGTCATCTGGATCTGTATTTGTATCCACCATTGCTACAACTGGAATACCTCATTTCTTAGCTTCTTTAACAGCGATTTGTTCTTTTATGTGGATCCACAACATACATCACATCTGGAATACGTGTATTTCTTCGATACCACCCAAGAATTTTTCAAGACGAGCGCGTTGTTTGTTAAGAAGAGCGACTTTCTTTTTAGGAAGAACATCAAAAATTCCGTCTTTCCATACGTTTGATTTCTTTCAAACGAGCAACACGTTTTTGAATCGTTTCAGTTTGTAAGTGTTCCACCCAACCAACGGTGGTTGATGTAGTATTGACTGTTATCGTTCTGCTTCTTTCTTTTACAGCATCAGCAGCTTGTTTTTCGTACCAACAAACAAGATAACTCGCATCGTTAGCAGCTGCGTCACGCATAAAGTCGTATGCTTGATCTGCCAATTTATAGTTTGTTGCAAGTCGATAACGTGGATACCGTTATGTTCTGTGAAGATGTACTTCGACATCTTAGGGGTTCCAGCGACGAGTTTGGTGACCAAAGTGTACACCAGCCCTCAAGAAGTTGTTTCATTGAAATTACTGCCATGAGTAATGTCTCTTTTTGTTTTTTCCCTCCCAGATTTCAACTGCAAAAACCACCCGTAGGCAACGGCTTCATCAATTCATCTGAAATGAGTATTTGCCGATTACACGACATCTACTATCATATCGAAATTTCTTCCATTTTACAAGAGAGATTTTGCTTTTTCATGCCAAATGCACGAAGAAAAATCATTCGAAAATTTATAACCTTTTGAAAAGGGGAAAGTTCTGACTTATCTTAATCGCTATAGTCCTTTAAAGTAGGCTCTTAATTCTCGAATCATGGCTTTGGCGGCTTTGAAACGTTCATCAGCTAGCAAGCGCTCGTACTGCTCTTGTTTCTCTGGACTCAGCTGAGCTTGATAGCTCTTTAGCTGGTCTCGGAGAATCACCAATTCATCCAGATACAACTCTTCAGGCTGAGCTTGGACCCAATCTCGCTCACTTCCTCATAAGCTTGACGATCGAGTTTATGTTTTTGGCTTTCCTGTTTACGGAGGATGTCCAGGATATGATTGTGAACTTGGTCTTATAGTAAACATAGAGCTGACTTTCTGTCTTCACCAGCTGCGGATAGCGACTCTACCAACTGATAGAGTACTAACATGCCCTCTTGGTCCCAATCGCTTAATTCCTACAGGTGGACATACATATTCCCTGACGGCACTTTAATACAACCCCCTTACCTTCCCATACAACTCCTTGAACTCCATTTCCTCCTTCCTTGTCTTACCTTTAAGGATAGCGAAGGAGAAACCTTTGTTTTCTCTATCTATTCTACTTTTTGGTTTCTATTTCGCACTTCTTAATACACCTCATCTATCTCTTCAGGCACTTTTTACATGCTGTTCAGCAGGTAAAGTTAAAAACTAGTAGCTGTGATAAATTCAGCATTATAATTCTATAAGTTCTGTAGTGAGTCACCGATTATGAAATTAAAAAACGCTTGCCATACGAAATTGTTTTTGTAAAGCAATCTCGTCAAACAGCTGTCTCATTCTTATCATAAGATGAGTGTTCCTGCTAGGAAAAATCCTAGCGGTAGACCAGAGCTAGACTAAGAGTAACATTACTCCATCATCGCAACACTCAACAAAAATTGATAAAAAAATTATACTAATTCAATGATTGCCATTGAGCAGCATCACCACGACGTGTTCAGTTTTAAGGATACGAGTATATCCACCGTTACGTCTCTGCATAACGAGGAGCCAAATCAGAGAATAATTTTGAAGAGCAGTAGTTGAAGTGTACTTTTCTGTTTCTTCATCATAGTTTTCTGATGCAATTTCGTTACGAACAAAAGCTGCTGCTTGACGACGAGCGTGCAAATCACCACGTTTACCCAAAGTAATCATTTTTTCAACTGTTTTACGGATTTCCTTAGCACGAGCTTCTGTTGTCACAATTGATTCATTGATAATCAAGTCTGCGGTCAAGTCGCGAAGCATTGCTTTTACGTCAGTGAGCTAGTGCGCCCCTAGTTTACGGTAGCCATGTTTTCCTCCTCTTTATTTATCGTTTTTAATCCAAGACCGAGATCAGCAAGTTTTACTTTCACTTCTTCAAGACTCTTACGTCCTAGATTTCTTACTTTCATCATTTCAGGTTCAGTTTTTTCTGTCAAATCAAATACAGTATTGATACTCAGCATCGTTTCAAACAGTTGCATGAACGAACTGACAAATCTAATTCTTCAATTGTACGATCCAACACACGATCATCTGAAACTTTTCTGTTTTCTTTTCATCACATCAGTAGATTTTGCTACTTCAGTTAAGTTAGTAAACAGGTCTAAATGTTCCGTTAAAATGCGCGCAGAAAGCCCTAGAGCATCTTCTGGAATAATCGTCCCATCGTCATGATTTCAAGAGTTAATTTATCAAAACCATCATTGCTACCAACGCGAGCTGGTTCCACTTGATAATTAACTTTTTCACCGGCGTATAGATTGAATCTACCGCGCGTTCCTACTGGTGCATCATCTTTTTATTTTCATCAGCTGGTACATAACCACGACCTGTATTTACGGTCATAATAGCTTTTTAAGCTAGCACCTTCACCAATTGTAAAGAGATAATGATCAGGGTTTACAATTTCAATATCACTATCTCGTCAAAAATATCACCAGCAGTGATTTCTGCAGGGCCTTCAACATCAAGCTCAATTGTCTTTTTCGTCTTCGACGTAAGATTTTACAGCAATCCCTTTGACGTTCAAAATAATCTGCATCACGTCTTCACGGACACCTGGAAACTGTATCAAATTCGTGTAATACACCTTCAATATTGATAGATGTTACAGCAGCACCTGGTAGAGATGCAAGAAGCTACACGACGAAGTGAGTTCCCAAGCGTTGTACCATAACCACGTTCTAGTGGTTCTACTACAAATATGCCGTAGTTTTTATTTTCATCAATTTTTGTTATATTTGGTTTTTCAAACTCAATCATTTAGTTACTCCCTCTTAAACGAAAAGCAGTGTAATGGTTTATGATTATACACGGCGACGTTTTGGAGGACGAGCACCATTGTAGTGCACAGGAGTCAGCATCACGAATAGCTGTTACTTCAAGACCAGCGGCAGCAAGCGCACGAATAGCTGACTCACGACCAGAACCTGACCTTAACAGTAACTTCAACTGATTTAAGACCGTGTTCTTGTGCAGACTTTGCAGCAGCTTCAGATGCCATTTGGGCAGCAAATGGTGAGATTTACGAGAACCTTTAAATCCAAGAGCTCCAGCAGATGACCAAGCAATTGCATTACCATGCACATCAGTAATCATAACAATAGTGTTGTTAAATGTAGCGTGAATATGAGCAATACCAGATTCGATATTTTTTCTTCACACGACGTTTACGTGTTGGTTTAGCCAAGACTTTTTACCTCCTTATATTATTTTTCTACCAGCAATCGCAACAGCTTTACCTTTACGAGTGCGAGCGTTGTTCTTAGTGTTTTGTCCACGTACAGGAAGTCCACGACGATGACGGATTCCACGATATGAACCAATTTCCATCAAACGTTTGATGTTTAAGTTTACTTCACGACGGAGGTCACCTTCAACTTTGATGGCATCCACTTCACGATGGATAGCGTCTTCTTGATCAGATGTTAAATCTTTCACACGAATATCTTTCTGAAACTCCAGCATGCTAAAATTTTCTTAGATGTTGGAAGACCAATACCGTATACATAAGTCAGTGAAACAACTACACGTTTGTCATTTGGAATATCAACTCCAGCATATGAGCCATTTTTTCTCCTTTTTCTATTATCCTTGACGTTGTTTGTGTTTTGGATTTGCTGGGCAAATCACCATACATCGACTCATTACGACGAATAACTTTGCAGTATTCGCAAATTGGTTTTGACCGATGGTCTTACTTTTCATTTTCTTATCCCTCCAAGTATTTCGATTATTTAAAGCGGTAAGTGATCCGTCCACGTGTCAAATCATAGGACTCATCTCGACAGTAACACGGTCTCCCTGCTAAAATACGAATATAGTTTTTACGAATTTTACCAGAAACTGTTGCTAAAATCTGATGTCCATTTTCAAGTTCAACTGTAAATATTGTATCTCGGCATTGTATCAACTACTTTGCCTTCAACTTCAATCACATCGTCTTTTGCCACGCAAAAAGCACCCCTAAATTTCGATTCATTCCTCTGAGCACAGAGGTAACAATTATAAGTCAGACTAATTCATTGTATCACTACTTGTCAAATATTGCAAGTGTAAAAACGCTTTTTTATTTTTAACTTTAACAAGACTTTTCAATGTCTTTAAATACATCATCAATCTCTTGATTTTCCTTGAATATCATAAACCAAGCTTTGAGAACGATAGTGCTCAATAATTGGTGCTCCTTGAGCGATATTGACATCTAAACGGCGTTTCACGGTTTCTGGTTTATCATCCTCACGTTGGTAATAATCCTCTTCATTATAATCTGCTGGTGGATTGAAGACTTTATGAAAGGTTTCTCCCGTTTTTGTGAATAATCCGTCCGCTCAAGCGCTCTAGCAAGCTGTTAGGATCCACTTCGATATTGACAACCCCATCCAAAGCAAGACCAAGTTCAGCAAGTGTCTGATCCAGTGCATGAGCTTGCTCAATGGTGCGTGGGTAGCCATCTAATAAAAAGCCTTTTTCTTTAATATCATCTTGTGCTAAACGTTCTTGACACTCCATTGGTCACTTCGTCTGGCACTAATTCACCTTTTGTCAATATATGATTTCGCAAGCATACCCATTTCAGTTTGGTTTGCCATGGCTGCACGGAACATATCCCTGTTGAGATATGCGCAACACCAAATTCCTCCACGATTTTGGCCGCTTGAGTCCCTTGCCTGCACCTGGCAAGCCCATAATCAAAAAGATTCATGATCCTTCTCTTTTTGTTTTTAAATAAATCTATTACAAATTCTTAGTAAACTTGTTTTAAAAACAAAATAGAAAGAGGGACAGACTTCAGAAAAATCTCCAGATTTTCGATTTGCTCTCCCACCCCGCAACATAGTTGATTTAGGGATGAAAACAAAAGCTCATTTTTCATCATCAACCACTGCGTTCTGTACTAACACAAATTACTTTTTGTAAGTATAGAACATCTTTCTTTACTCTGTTTCTATTCTGTTGTATTCATAAAGCCAGTATATTTTCTCTTCAGAAGGTAACCTTCAAGCTGTTTCATTCCTTCAATACCAGCTGCTAATAATCAGCAAACTAGTACCACCTCAAAGCAACAGCATCTGTCAATCCAAACAAATCTTTTTAAAATCGGTAAGATTGAAACAGCCTCAAGAAAAAGTGAACCAACTGTTGCTAAGCGACAAGCAGCTAGACATATATTCTTCTGTTCCTTTACCAGGACGTACACCATGAATATAAGCACCACTCTTTGCAAATTCTCTGCAGTTTTCTCTGGATTGATTTGTACAAATGTATAGAAAAATGTAAACAAAATAATCAAGAGTGCGTACATCACAATTCCGCTTGCGGTTGTTGTTGCAAACAAGGATCTAGGCTACTCGAACCCACTGTGCATTACGACCTGTAGCTGTCAAGATTGGAAAATAGCTGCAGGTGCGGCAGTAATCGAACTTGCAAAGATAACCGGAATAACACCTGCTGGATTTACCTTCAAAAGAGGTATGAGGCTAGAAGGCACCTTGCAGCAATCTTTTATATACTGGATTGGAATCTTTGTATTCTGCTTGTTGAACGAATGTTGTAAAGTAAACAATGAGCAAAACAGCTATAATCAGAATAGTCACAAAAATGATAGATGAAGTGATACGGCTACTTGGTACATTGACAAAGTAGTCTACATATATACCTTTAATGATTCCTGGAATTGCTGCATGATACCTGCAAAGATAATCATAGAAACGCCATTACTATGCCTTTATCCGTGATTTGTTCCCCAACCAAGTCACAATCATAGAACCTGTTGTCAAAAGAATCCAATCAGCAAATAAGTTTGCCAGTTAGGTGTTGCCACCAACTTAGCACTAGACAAGGTATTGAAACCTGCTGTAATACCGATAGATTGAACAAACGCCAAGACTAAGGCAATATAGCGCGTTGCTTGATTAACTTTTCTTCGTCCAACTTCACCTTGCTTTGCCCATTCTGCAAACTTAGGTAAAAATATCCATTTGCAGCAATTGAACAACAATAGAGGCGAGTACATACGGACTAACTCCCAATGCAAATACTGAGAAATCTTTCAAAAGCATTACCTGACATAGGCTGAGCATATTTAGGAATGAAAGCTCGTTAAGAGCTTCCAAGCTTTTTGCATTAACACCTGAACAGTAATCGTCGTACTAATTTCGAAATACTAATACAATAAAAATTGTAAAGGAATTTTTGAACGAACCTGTTTGATTTTTAATGCCTTTAATAGTTTAAAAACATAGGTCACCTCGCTTAGATGACTCCACTGAACCACCTTTAGCAGTGATAGCTTCTTCGGCTGATTTAGAGAATTTAGCTGCTTTCACAGTCAATTTCTTTGTCAATTCGCTGCTACAAGAATCTTAACACCAGATTTTTCAGCTTTTACAATCCCTGCTTCGATAAGGACAACTGGAGTTACTTCTGCCCCTGTCTCAAAACATTCAATTGATCAAGATTTACAGTGCATATGTCTTTACGATTGATGTTCAAGAAAAACTCGCGTTTTTGGCGATATGATGAACAATGGTGTTTGTCCACCTTTCAAAACCAAGACGAACTTTTACCACCACCACGAGCTTTTTGCCCTTTGACCGCGACCAGAAGTTTTACCATTACCTGATGAAGTACCACGACCAACACGATGGTGCGGACTTTACGAGAACTGCTGTAGCAGGTTGTAATTCATAGTTTCATTATTATTTTTCTCCTCTTGTAAAATGCTAGTGCTCATACTGAGCAAAAGGTGTTCAGTATAAACTCGCCTATAGTATAGTTTAGTTTTACAGTGCTGAAAATCCTCTCATCCTCAGTTTATTTCAATTTAAAGTTTTGTTAGACATGATTGCTACTTTCTAATCCTTTCCAACAGTTACCAAGTGTGATACTGCTGTAATCATACCACGAACAGCAGCATATGTCTTTTGATAACTGAGCTGTCTAATTTGCCAAGTCCAAGTGCTACAACAGTTTTAGTTGTGACAGGATGCGTCCGATTGGAGACTTAGTCAAAAGTAATTTTAATTTTGAGCCATGTGAATCTCCTCTTTATGCTAAGTCAGAAACTGAAATACCACGAAGGCAGCAACTTTTCAGCGCGCTTTTAATTGTTTTCAAACCTTCAACAGTTGCAGCGAACGATGTTGATTGGAGTGTTAGAAACCAAGTGATTTAGATGTTACATCTGCTACACCTGCCAATTCAATGACGGCACGAACAGCACCACCAGCAGCCACTCCAGCTACCCATCTAGCTGAGCCTTTTCAACATAGACACTGAGCTCCGCACCAAATTCAGATGTTACTTGCGTGAGAATTGTTGTGCCAACCATTGGTACTTCAATTAGGTTTTTTCTTTGCATCTTCAATGCTTTATGAATTGCTTCTGGTACTTCTTGAGCTTTTACCAGTACCAGCCAACACGACCATTACGGTCACCAACAACTACAAGAGCTGCAAAACGAAGACGACGTCCACCTTTTAACTAACTTTTGTAACACGGTTAATCGCAACCGTGTCTCTTCAAGTTCAACTGCATTGTCTTTAAATGCCATTTTTAGTCCTCCCTATTAGAATTTCAATCCGTTTTCACGAGCTGCATCAGCCAAAGCTTTTACACGTCCGTGATATAGATATCCACCGCGGTCAAAACACCACTTCAGTACACTCTTTAGCAACTGCACGTCTCAGCAACAAGTTTGCCGACAACAACGGCTTGTTCAGTTTTAGTCTTTTGAAACTCTTTGTCAAGAGTTGAAGCGCTTGCGAGCGTTACACCCGCTACGTCATCAATTACTTTGAGCGTAGATGCCTGTATTAGAACGGAATACGTTCAAACGTGGGCGATCAGCAGTTCCAGAGAGTTTTCCACGAACGCAGACGATGCTTTTTGACGGACTTTATTTTTATCTGGTTTCGAAATCACAATTTTCACCTCTAATTTTTAGTATCGTGTGCCTACACAAAGTTGGAAATAAATATCTTGGTTGAAAAACAACCTTATAACATTATTTACCAGTTTTATCTCTCTTTACGTAGAACGAATTCACCAACGTAGCGGATACCTTTCCTTTATATGGTTCAGGAGCACGCTAGCTACGGATATAAGCAGTGTTGTCCAACTACTTCTTTTTGAGATTCCGTTCACAACAATAGTCGTTGATTTGGTAAAGTTCAAAAGCATCCTTCAGGAGCTCTCCACTTCATCTGATGAGATTTACCAACGACAAGCACCAATTTTTTGATCCTTGAAGTTGAGCACGCATCCAACCCCACGCATTTCAAGTTCTTTCTTGAACTCTTCTGATACACCATGAACCATGTTGTTCACAAAAGAGCACGAGTTGTTCCGTGGATTGTTTCTATTTCTTGTATCGTTTGGACGGTGAGAGTTACCTGTTCCTTCCACACGAATATCAATATCTTTAGAGAACGATGAGTGAGTTCTCCTTTAGGGTCCTTTTACAGTTACGACATTGTCTTTTGTTTGTCAATTCGACACCCGCAGGCAATGCAATAACTTTATTACCAATACGTGACATGTGTTTTCTCCTGTTAGATTGTCAGCCGTCAGAACGACCTAGTTTTTCACGGGACCGCGTAAACGATAGCAGAAAGCAGTTTCAGGTTATTTTCTATGAGTTCAGGCATTCACTCGCAAAGCATAATCTGATGCTAGGGCAAGAGCGAATCAACGAAGACTCACGACGAAACAAATGGAAGCCATATCTGTACCAAAACGTAGGCGATTATTCTCACCAACATTCTTTTGGCGTGCTTTGTCAGTCAACAAGCTCTTCAGATGTTGGAGATAATCGCAATCTCCAAGTCCATTCAAGACTTTTTGGAAGATCTTCACATTTTTGTAAACACGAAGTCCTGGTGTTGAAACATCGTTTCAAACCAGTGATAACTTTTTCACCGTTTTGACCGTATTTAAGGAATACACTGAATAACACCTTGTTTATCATCTTCAATGTATCTCAACGTTCTTCACAAAACCTTCGCGTTTAAGGATTTCAGCAATCCTTTTTGATATTTTGATGGGTACTTCTAGCACTTCATGTTTTGCTTGATTCACATTACGAATACGTGTCAAAAAGTCTGCAATTGGGTCAGTCATAACCATTTTGTATTTTTCTCCTCTTACTAGTAGTTTGATAATTCACTTGTTAGTTAATGATTGAGCTAGGCTCAGTTTGATGGATACACTCTAAACAGACTTGCTGATTAGAACACGGATTACAGCTGCGCAAATAGATAGATTTCTAGGCACGTCTGAGCGAAACCATTTTCTGCTGGGCTCATACCCTTTGTATCATGTTTTAATTGAGTCAGCTAAGAACTGCAGAAAACGATAGTTTGCCTGGAGCATCGCTCCCACAGCAAACTTTCCTATTTTTCACTGCGATTTTCTTAACGCTCTACATCTTAAATCAAGAAGCTTTGGTAACGCCTGAATTTGTCCTTTGTATGCCAACTCACGGAAGCAAACACGGCAAAGTTTAAACTTGCGGTAAACTGAATGTGGACGACCACAACGTTCGCAACGAGTGTAAGCTTGCGTAGAGAACTTCGCAGGGCGTTTGTTCTTAGCAATCATTGATTTTTAGCCAATTTATTTACCTCCTAGATTATTTTTGCAAAAAGGCATTCCAAGGCCTGTGAGCAATTCACGTGATTCTTCATCCGTGTTAGCAGTTGTTACAATAACAATGTCAAGACCACGAGTCTTGTCAACATCATCAAAGTTGATTTCTGGGAAAATCAATTGTTCTTTTCACACCAAGTGTATGTCTCACGTCCATCAAATGATTTTGTTGGAACACCGTGGAAGTCACGAACACGTGGAAGTGATACAGCAAACCAATTTATCCAAGAATCTCAGTACATACGTTCACCACGAAGAGTTACTTAGCACCGATCGCTACACCTTCACGAAGACGGAAGCCGGCGATTGATTTTTAGCTTTTAGTGATAAGTGGTTTTTGACCTGAGATAAGAGCAAGCTCTTCAGCAGCTTTTTCAAGATTTTAGCATTTGATACAGCGTCACCAACACCCATGTTCAAAAACGATTTTATCCACTTTTGCACAGCCATAACAGATGAGTAGTTAAACTTTTCAGTCAAAGCAGGAACTACTTCATTAAGATATTTTTCTTTAAACGATTAGCCATTATACTTCTCCTTTCTTCGTGATTAGTCAAGCACTTCGCCTGATTTTTATTGTAACGAACTTTTTTGCCGTCTACAAACTTGTAGCCAACACGTCCTGCAACACCATTTTTGTCCAACACTTGAACATTAGATACATGGATTGGCTGTCCACGATAGCACCTTGAGGGTTTTTCGTTAGGTTTTGGTGTTTCTTTGATGATATTTACACCTTCAACAACAACTTTATTTACTTTTTGGAAGTGCGGCAACGACTTTAGCTTCAACGCCTTTGTCTTTACTCAGCAATCACGCGAACTTTGTCGCCTGTTTTTACAAACATTGGTTTCTCCTTTGATTTCTTACGCCCTGATGGGCACCCCTATCTATCAAAGATAGGGGACTTAGTTTGTTTTTTGATTAAAGTACTTCTGGAGCAAGTGAGACGATCTTCATGAATCCACCTTCACGCAATTCACGTGCAACTGGACCAAAGATACGTGTTCCCGCGAGGAGTTTTATCATCACGGATAATCACTGCAGCATTTTCGTCAAATTCTGATGTATGAACCATCTTTGCGACGAGCACCTGATTTAGTACGAACGACAACCGCTTTTACAACGTCACCTTTTTAACCGCACCACCAGGAGTAGCTGTTTTACAGATGCAACGATGACATCACCAATGCTAGCGAATTTACGCTTTGAACCACCAAGAACTTTGATTGTCAAGATTTCGCGTGCACCGCTGTTGTCAGCAACTTTCAAACGAGTTTCTGTTTGAATCATTTAAGTTTTTCCTTTCTGGTTTGATTAGATGATAACCGCTTCTTCTACAACTTCTACAAGACGGAAGCGTTTTTGTAGCTGAAAGCGGACGAGTTTCCATGATACGAACAATATCGCCTTCTCTTTAGCGATGTTATTTTTCATCATGCGCTTTGTATTTTTAGAGTAGTTAATACGCTTACCATAGACTGGTGGTTACGTTTTGTTTCAACTACAACTGTGATTGTTTTTATCCATCTTGTCAGAAACGACGCGTCCAACAAGCGTTTTACGTTGATTACGTTCCATTTTAGAATTTCTCCTTTCCCAAGTCTATTATTTCATTTCTGATTGAACAGTTTTGATACGAGCGATTTGCTTTTTCACTTCTTTTCAAGCGTGCAGTTTGTTCTAATTGACCTGTTGCTGCTTGGAAACGAAGATCAAAACAATTCTTTTCTTCAATTCTCTTTCACGCTTCGTGAGTTCTTCTTGAGAAAGACCACGAAGTTCTTTAACAAATTCTTTTTACTTCATTAAGTTTCATGCCTTCTCCTTATTCTGCTTCACGTTTCACGAATTTTGTTTTAACTGGTAATTTGTGGCTTGCAAGACGAAGTGCTTCACGAGCAACTTCCTCAGGCACACCAGCGATTTCAAACATCACTTTACCACGTTTAACTGGCGCAACCCAACCTTCTGGAGCACCTTTTCCCAGATCCCATACGAACCCCGATAGCTTTTAGCAGTGTATGATTTGTGTGGGAAGATTTTAATCCAAACCTTTACCACCACGTTTCATGTAACGCGTCATAGCGATACGAGCAGCTTCGATTTGGCGGTTTGTGATCCAATGGCTAGTAGTTGCTTGAAGACCATATTCTCCAAATGCCACTTCCTTACCACCTTTTAGCTTCACCGCGCATTTTACCACGAAATTCGCGACGGTGTTTAACACGTTTAGGTACCAACATTGGTTATTTACCTCCTTTAGTGTTTTTACGAGCTGGAAGAACTTCCCGCGGTAAATCCATACTTTAACACCAAGTTTACCGTGGCAGTATCTGCTTCTTCCCAAGCGTAATCAATATCTGCACGAAGCGTATGAAGCGGAACAGTCCCTTCAGAATACCCTTCACTACGAGCGATATCAGCACCGTTCAAGCGGCCAGATACTTGAGTTTTAATTCCTTTAGCTCCCGCACGCATGGTACGTTGGATTGCTTGTTTTTGAGCACGACGGAAAGCAACACGTTGTTCTAATTGACGAGCAATTCTTCACCAACAAGATGAGCATCCAAATCTGGTGATTTGATTTCAATGATGTTGATGTGGACTTGTTTACCAGTCAATTTGTTAAGTTTTTGCATGAAGTGCATCAACGTTTGCTCCACCTTTACCGATAACCATACCTGGTTTAGCAGGTGAAGAGAAACGTTTACTTTATTTACTGCGCGTTCGATTTCAATAGTTGAAAACAGCTGCGTCAGCTAATTCTTTTTGAACGAATTTACGGATTGCAAGATCTTCATGAAGGTAATCCGCGTATTCTTTTTCAGCATACCATTTGGCATCCCAGTCACGGATGATACCGACACGCATACCTATTGGATGTACTTTTTTGACCCACGATTTTTACCTCCTTATTTTTTCTGCAACGACCACTGTGATGTGGCTAGTGCGTTTGTTGATTGGTGAAGCTGAACCTTTTGCACGTGGACGGAAACGTTTCATTGTTGGTCCTTCGTTTGCGTAAGCTTCAGATACTACCAAGTTTGCTTTTTCCAAACCAAAGTTGTTTTCTGCATTAGCGATTGCTGAGTTCAACACTTTTTCGATAATGCCAGCAGCTTTGTTTGGTGAATTTCAAAGATTGCGATTGCGTCAGCGACGTCTTTCCTGCGGATATTGTCAAGAACTAGACGAGATTTACGAGGTGAAACGCGCACTGTACGAGCCATTGCTTTAGCTGAAGTAATTTCTGCCATGTTTTTTTCTCCTCTTATCTACGTGTTTTCTTGTCGTCAGCAGCGTGACCTTTGTAAGTACGAGTTGGTGCAAATTCACCAAGCTTGTGCCCCTACCATGTCTTCTTGGATGTAAACAGGAACATGTTTACGTCCATCATAAACTGCGATTAGTAGATCCGATGAAAACTTGGGAAAATCGTTGAACGACGTGACCAAGTTTTGATGACTCTTTCGTCGTTGGTTTGAGCTTCAACTTTCTTCATCAAATGCTCATCGACGAAAGGTCCTTTTTAAGACTGCGTCCCATTTCTATGTTTTTTCCTTTAAATGTTAGTACCACAGCGGCTTGCACTACTAATAGCGCTACGAGCTAAGGTTTTCTAGTTTTAAAGACTGTTTAGATTATTTTCATTGCGACGACGAACGACAAGTTTGTCGGATTTCGCTTTCTTGTTACGAGTTTTAAGTCCAAGAGCAGGTTTGCCCCATGGAGTAGATGGTGCTTTACGACCAACTGGTGCTTTACCTTCACCACCACCGTGTGGGTGATCGTTCGGGTTCATTACAGAACCGCGGACTGTTGGGCGGATGCCTTTTCCAACGGCTGCGTCCAGCCTTACCAAGGTTAACCAATCCATGTTGTTCATTTCCAACAACACCGACTGTAGCACGGCAAGTTCCAAGAATCATGCGAACTTCGCCTGATTGCAAAACGAACAAGAACATATTTGCCTTTCTTGACCGAGCACTTGAGCAGAAGCTCCAGCAGCACGTACTAATTCACCACCATGTCCTGGTTTCAATTCAATATTATGAATCAATGTACCAACTGGGATATTAGCAAGTGGAAGAGCATTTTCAACTTTAATATCCGCTTCTGGTCCAGAAACGATGCGTTGACCGACTTCAAGACCTTTTAGGAGCGATGATATAGCTTTCACACCGTCAGTGTAATGTACAAGAGCGATGTTTGCTGAACGATTTGGATCGTATTCAATTGTTTTAACAACTGCTTCAACACCGTCTTTGTTACGTTTGAAGTCAATCAAACGGTAATGGCGTTTGTGTCCACCGCCTTGGTGACGAACAGTGATACGACCGTTGTTGTTACGACCAGCTTTGTTGTTCAAAGAAACAAGCAAAGTTTTTTCTGGAGTGCTCGTTGTGATTTCAGCGAAATCCAAAGAAGTCATATTACGGCGACCATTTGTAGTTGGTTTATAAACTCTGATTCCCACGATATTTCCTCCTTAGATTATTCTGCTTCAGCACCGAACAACTCGATTGCTTTAGAATCAGCTGTAAGAGTGATGATAGCTTTTTTAGTTTTGTTTGTAAAACCAGTATAACGCCCTACACGTTTTGCTTTTGGTTTTACATTGATTGTGTTCACATTTGCAACCTTCACTCCGTCAAAAGCAGCTTCAACCGCTTGTTTGATCAAAAGTTTATGAGCGCGAGTGTCCACTTCAAATACGTATTTGCCTTCTTCAAGAAGAGCCATTGTGCTTTCTGTGATGATAGGCTTTTTGATTACGTCATACAAATTCATTATGCAAGAACCTCCTCGATTGTAGAGATAGCTTCTTTAGTAACAAGAAGTTTGTCGCTATTTACGATATCAAGAACATTTGCAGTTGTTGCTGTTGCAACTTTCACATTTGAAGGTTACGTGCTGAAAGTGCAGCAAATTCGTTTCCTTCTTCAAGAATTACAAGTACTTTTGAATCAATGCTAAGTGCAGCAAGTACTTTCGCAAACTCAGCAGTCTTTTGGAGCTGTAAATGAAAGGCTGTCTACAGCTACGAATTTGTCCTCAGCAACTTTTTCAGAATAAACTGATTTAAGTGCCAATCTACGAACTTTTTGTGGAAGTTTGTAGGCGTATGAACGAGGAGTTGGACCAAATACGGTACCACCACCACGCCATTGTGGAGAGCGGATAGAACCTTGACGCGCACGTCCAGTTCCTTTTTTGACGCCATGGTTTGCGTCCGCCACCTGATACTGCAGAGCGGTTTTTAACAGCGTGAGTTCCTTGACGAAGGCTTGCACGTTGACTGATAACAACATCAAATACAACTGATTCATTTGGCTCAATACCAAATACTGCATCGTTAAGAACTACTTCACCAGCTTCTTTACCAGTTTGGTCAAATAATTTTTACGTTTGCCATTATGACTGATTTTCCCCTTTCTTTATTATTTACCAGCTTTAACTGCTGACTTGATAGTGATAAGAGATTTCTTAGCACCAGGCACGTTACCTTTGATGAGGATAACGTTTTTCTCTGGAACAACTTGTGCGATTTCAAGGTTTTGAATCGTTACACGGTTGCCACCCATGCGTCCTGCCAAGTGTTTGTTTTTTGAAAACACGGTTAGGGCGCAACTGGTCCCATAGAACCAGGACGACGGTGATAACGAGAACCGTGAGCCATTGGACCACGTGATTGACCGTGGCGTTTGATAACACCTTGAAACCTTTTACCTTTTGAAGTTCCTGTTACATCAACAACATCGCCAGCTTCGAATGTATCCACTGTGATTTTCTGCACCGACCTCTAAGCCTTCAATGTTTTTTGAATTCACGAATGAAGCGCTTAGGAGCCGTGTTAGCTTTCGCTACATGTCCTTTAGCAGGTTTGTTGCTCAATACATCACGAAGGTCGTCAAAACCGACTTGAACAGCGTTATAACCATCTGTTTCAACTGTTTTTCACTTGAAGAACCACGTTTGGTGTTGCTTCAACAACAGTTACAGGGATCAATTCGCCGGCTTCAGTGAAGATTTGAGTCATTCCCACTTTTTTCCCTAAGATTCCTTTTGTCATGAGAAAATGTTTCCTTTTCTATATTTTTTCAAAAAGTTTTTTAACGAGCGTTTTTTATGCTCAAGATTAAGATATTAAGGGCGTTAAGAGAGTCTGGCAAAAATAGGAAACTGACGCAGTGTTCGACGAACACTAGGAAGTTTATCTTTTTTGCAGAGTTCTTAGCCCATATTCAGTTGAACCCGAATACTTTTATCTTGCATCTGATTAGAGTTTGATTTCTACGTTCACACCACTTGGAAGATCCAACTTCATCAAAGCATCAACTGTTTTTTTGAGTTGGGTTGATGATATCAATCAAACGTTTGTGTGTACGCATTTCAAATTGTTCGCGAGAATCTTTGTATTTGTGAGTCGCACGAATGATTGTGTAGAGGCTACGCTCAGTTGGAAGTGGGATTGGTCCTGCAACTTCTGCACCTGTACGAGTAGCAGTTTCTACGATTTTTGCAGCCGCTGTATCAAGTGTACGGTGTTCGTAAGCTTTCAAACGGATACGGATTTTTTGTTTGCCATCTTTTTCTCCTTTTCGTCTATTTAAAATAATAGGCTAGCTCCACAAGAAAACCGAAACGTCATTGCGTGGCAATGCAACCGAGCGTGTCGCAACCTCTTGCATCAAAGCTATAGACTGTTTTTCACAGCACCATAATAGAATAACACAAAGATTCACTGATTGCAAGGGATTTGAGAATTTTTTTGAGATTTTTTTGACAAAAGAGACTTTACAAAACAAAAAAACGAATTTAGCTCAGGAAGAGTTAAAAACACAGAGAAAACTTACTAATTTCTCTTGTTCATATTTTTCTAAATAATGAGTATTGAATATTATTTTTGTCTTGCTTTATTGGTACTATTGAAACACCCCTAAGCGACAAAAGCACCATAAATGGTGGATAGCAGTCGATTTCCTGCGTAGAGCAAGTCTCCTTTTTCCCATAATCGCAACAATCAGTAATGTTAAAACTGCAATTCTCGCTAAGAAAGGAGGTAAGGCAACTGATTTGCTAACATATAGAGTTCCAAGAATAGCTAACATTAACAGACAGAACAATGTTATCTTACTTGGGATGAAATGATAACAGCAAATCAAAAAGAACAGCCGCTAAACCACCTACCAGCGTTGCTAGAATTTCGATAATATCCACTTTTTGCTTGTCAGACCCTCTTCCTGTATACAGCAAAAAAAGAAGCTGGTAAAATACCCTAGGAATAAGTCAGGCACTTACAATACAAAAACATAACTGAGACAACGATTTTAAAATCGAGTGAATTTAATTTCATTTTTTTATCTCCTTGATTATTTGTTCTAATTGTAACACTAAACCAATAAATCGCAAAGAGCATTTTCTAAAACAAAAACACCACTAACATAATGTAGTGGCATTTGGGAGATTATGAAAAAGAAAAGTTTTAGGATAAATATAGAATAACTTTTCAACCTTAAAACTAGCTTAACGTAACTTTTATCTTTTAAAATAGAGATTTTTAACTTTTAAAAGTATTTCCCGATTGACAAATCAATATATCTGCAAGGTCGTGATAAGGTCTATAATAACGCTCATATTGCTCACGACGTGCTTGGTGCGTTCTCTCAATCCACTCAGGCTGCTGATTACGTACTGCTACATCACGGGACAAGCGGCGCTCTAATTCCGTCGCTGCATCGGTGTAAAACAAATGGACAAATCAAACAACTCTTTTCGGCAGAAAAGCAACTGACATGCCTTCCACAATTAGAATTGATTTTTCCGCTGAAAGTCGCTGACTTGGTGCCCAAGGCTGGTCAATCGTCACTATATCACAGCCAGATTGCAAGGCTCTTATATCACGTTTCAAGCTCTTCAATTCATGAGCCACTGGAAGACAGGCTGTCACTTTTTGCTCTGGAAATTTTCTAACTGTCAGCAAGTCACGATATTCCCCTGTCTATTATATATGATCAGCTGCAAGCAGATTAACTCGTTTCTCGCCCCAGACTTTCTACTAAACGTTTGGCAAAAGTAGATTTTCCAGAAGCACCGTGACCGTAAATCGCTAGCGTATGTTTTTTCCCATCCAGCAAATAATTCTTGACTACTTCTACTAACGACCTCTCACCTTGATTCATCTAGAAATTCCTCTTTGAATGATTGTAGCTATAGCGCTCGATGAAAATCTTCACGAAATTCAAGCAAATTGTCATATAGAATGGCTTATGGACATTTTTCATCAGATTGATGAGGAAATAGAGATTGTGATAGCTGGTCAGACGGAGTCCAAAGGTTTCATCAGCCTTAAGCAATGCCGAAGATACGCGCGTATAGTTTTTGCAGGTGTAGCAATCACAGTTATGATCGAGTGGGGTGAAATCCTCTGCAAATTGAGCATTTTTCACGACCAAACGCCCTTCGCTGGTCATGCAAGTGCCATTTCTGGCAATTCGTGTCGGCAGCACGCAGTCAAACATATCCACACCACGTATTACCCCGTCAATCAGGCTGTCTGGCGCTCCCACTCCCATGAGGTAGCGAGGCTTGTTTTCAGGCAGCATCGGAGTTGTGAAAGTCCAATACTGCATTCATCTCTTCATGAGATTCACCCACAGCTAGTCCACCAATGGAATAGCCTGGAAAATCCATGCTGACCAAATCCTGAGCTGACTGGCGACGCAAATCTTCAAAACCAGCACCCTGCACAATCCCAAAGAGACCCTGGTCATACGGACGGCGATGTGCTTTGAGTCCACGCTCTGCCCAGCGGCTAGTCCGCTCAATGGACTTTTTCACATAATCGTACGGTTGATAGAACTGCGGGCATTCATCAAAAAGACATCATGATGTCACTGCCTAGATTGTTTTTGAATAGAAATGGCCTTTTTCTGGAGAGAAACATTTTTGCGCCGTTCAGATGATTCTTGAAAGTCACCCCTTCTTCGGTGATGTTGCGGCTGTCTGCCAGAGAATACACCTGAAAACCACCGCTCGTCAGAATAGCCTGATCCCAGTTCATAAATTTATGAAGCCCACCAGCACGTGCAATCAGCTCATCACCCGGCCGCAACCAGAGATGGTAGGTATTAGATAAAATAATCCCTGAACCCATTTCTTTGAGTTCCTCTGGAGACTGCGTTTTTACAGTTGCCTGAGTTCCCACGGGCATAAAACATGGAGTTGGAAAAGTGCCATGCGGCTGATAATTTCTCCCAAACGAGCACCTGTGTGCTTCTCTTTTTTAATCAAACGATATTGAATCGGTGAATCTGACATTTTTACCTCCGATACTGGGAAAAACAGTCCCAGACCTTCATTTTACAGTGTGTGAGTTCATTTGACTCACAACATCCTGTATGATTTTATCAAAAAGGAAGAAAGATAAAGTAGATAAAAACTTTTTCTTTCTCTTAGAAGAATATGGTATAATATTTTTCAATATAGGAGGCAAATGAACTTAGTGAATTAGGAGCAGAAGCTCGTCGTATCCAACGCCAAGCCAAGGGAATCTATGCACTCTTTTTAGTGCCAATTGTGACTGCGATTGTTTCCTTGTTTACAATTATTCTTCAGAAACCTTGTCCAATAATATCTTACAATATGGTATCCAAAATACGGTTGTCCACGGGATCAATCGCTCATTGTTCCAGTAGCGATTAGTTTTATCGTATCTTTCTTTTAACTGCTGCCTTTTGACCTTACTGGAAGTCATTCGTGGAAAACGGCAAGAAGTACACTTTTGCAGATTCTATACGAACTTTTGATAGTAAAGTAATTGGTCCTGTTTTCATGACACTTTTTGCTCAAACGTGTATTACTATTTCTGTGGAATATTTTTCGTCTGGATTGGAAGCGGCATGATGATTCTGGCCAGTTTTTAGTGTCATAAAACTCTCCCCACTCTCAAGCTCTCTCACAAAAAATACTGCACTTCAGACAACTGTTGGGGCATTGTTACTTTATATTCTCATCGGTTTTTATTTTTGATGGTAATCGGTATTATTATTGCACCTCAATATTACGCTTATTCGCAAGTAGAATTTATTCTTTGTGACACATTAGAAAAACCAGAGCTATGAGAGCACCTTTAAAATTATTCGTACAAGCCGTCAGATGATGAAAGGATATAAAGGCAAGCGATTTGTACTTGATTTAAGTTTTTATTGGCTGGTACTTGCTAACTGCTATTACTTTGGGGATCGCATCTATTTATGTCTATCCCTACGTTTATACAGCTCAAACTCTTTTCTATGAAGCTGTGCTAAAGGAACAAGATCAGACTCAATTTTTATTAATTTCTTGCATGAAACAATTGAGTCCAACAAAAGACTTGAACGAACTGTTCAGGTCTTTTGAGTTGTATCCATTTTTTCGTAAAGTGATTCAGCTCAAGTGTCATATTGCAACTTTACATGAAAAGCCACCACATGGGTGACTTTATTAGGGAGATTATTATGAAAAAGTTTAGGATTTCTATCAAACAAAGTTAGAGGTCTTCATTTGATAAATATAGTATAATCAACCCTAGCTTAAAACAAACTTAATTTTTTAGAACAAATTGATTTTTAGAAATTTCTTTGAAAGACGTCTTCCAGCGAATCTTGATCTGTAAAGGTTGCTGCTTCCCAACCCTAAGAAATCACGTTTCTTTTCCACCAACGTTTCATGTCGGCTGGACTGAAAATCTGCTTTCTTGCTCCTAGTTTGGTGGCGGCGAACTGTCTCTTCAAAAATCAAATCATAATAGTAAGACAGAACTTTTGGATAAAAAGAGGTCACGCAATTCTTCTAGCATTTGCCCATAAATGTCTGTTTCATAAAAATCCTTCAACGATCACCAACAAATCTCGCTCATAGCCATAACAGGCAATGGTTTCCGTCAAAGAGATTGACAGATTGTCCTGCTCGACTTTTTTTCTTTCAGCATGTCACGCCGAACGATATCTTGAGAGATGACAAGCGTCCCTTCGTCCATAATACTTTGCAATTTTTTGCCAGACTTGTTTTTCCTGAACCAGAATTGCCTCTGATAATCACCAACGTTGCCATTTACTCTCCTAAAAATCAGACGGGTATGCTCCCGCTTGATACAGCGGTTCATGGGATAATATCATCCCGACCAGCTGCCCGCAGAATCTGCTCCGCTTCTTTCATTTTTCCAAGCCTAATTGTGCCCAGAAGATCTTTAGCATTCGCTTGCAGAAAATCACGCGCCACATCTGGCAAAAACTCGCTACGACGGTAGACATCAACAATATCCACCGGAAAAAGGAATGTCTTTGAGACTGGCATAAACAGTCTCACCTGTAATCTGACTGCCCGCTGCTCGCGGATTGACTGGAATAATGCGATAGCCCTCGCTCCTGCATCTCTTTGACACACGGTTGCTGGTCGTTTCTTCGCGGTCAGACAGTCCGACAACAGCAATCACTTTGCTGTTTTTCAAATAATGCTTGACGATTGCATCGCTAGGATTTTGAAAATGATATGTCATAAGGTTCCTCCTACTTCATAATAAAATTGGATAGTTTTATAGCATTTTGTGCCTTAACGAAACACGCGCTAAAGCCTCAAGAAAATAGATAATTCCTTCTAGAGCATCGCTCTTTCATCGAATTTTCTCCTGTTCTCGCCTTGTTTACATCCTTTACATCTTGCGCTTACTTGGCTTCATACCAGGTCTTGCCAGCACTTTCGTCCGCTTTCAAGGGAACAGAAAGTTCAATGGCAGATTCCATGATATTCTTCACCAGAGTTTTAACAGTCTCCAGTTCGTTTTCAGGTACTTCCATCACAATTTCATCATGAACTTGCAGCAACATTCTGGTTTTAAAATTCTCATCTATCAGAGCTTGGTCCAGTCGAATCATTGCAATTTTAAGAATGTCTGCGGCTGAGCCTTGAATCGGTGAATTGATAGCTGTCCGTTCCGCAAAATCCTCGAACATTGAAGTTACGAGAATTGATATCCGGATCTCCTGACGACGGTGAAAGAGAGTTTTCACATAGCTCTTATCTCGTGCCTCTCGCACTACATTTTCCATATAATTCTTGATACCCGGGTAGCGCTCAAAATAAGTATCAATATAGGACTTCGCTTCCTTACGACTAATACCCAGATTGTTGGCAAGTCCAAAGTCAGAAATTCCGTAAACAACACCAAAGTTAACAGCTTTGGCATTGCGGCGGTCATTTGCGTCACATCTTCTGGCTTTTCAATACCAAAAACCCGCATGGCTGTTGAAGTGTGAATATCTGCCCCGTGTCTGAAAGCCTCAATCAAATGCTCATCACCTGAAATATGCGCCAAAACCCGCAACTCAATTTGCGAATAATCGGAGCTAAGTAAGACACTATTCTCCCACTCTGGCACAAAAGCTTTCCGAATCAAGCGGCCTTTGCTCTAGGCGGATTGGGATATTTTGCAGATTAGGGATCAACACTTGATAGGCGTCCTGTCTGAGTCAAATCTTGAAGATAGCGAGTGTGAATCTTTCCGTCCGCTAGAATCCAGTCCTGCAATCCCCATGACATAGGTTGATTGAATCTTAGCAATTTGCTGATAGTCCAAAAATCTTCTCCACAATTGGCGCGATTGGTGCTAAACGTTTCAATACATCTACTGCCGTAGAGTAGCCTGTTTTGGTTTTCTTAGTAAAAGACGTTGGCAAACCTAGTTTTTCAAAGAGAATACTCCCCAACTGTTTAGGCGAATTAATGTTAAACTCCTCACCAGCAAGCTCATAGATGTCCTGCGTCAGTTGGGTCAAGAAGCACCTCATTTTCAGCCTGCATGGTTTTGCAATGTTTCGCGCTCTACTTTGATACCAGCAATCTCCATTTTAGCCAGCACAAAGGCTAAAGGTTGCTCCATTTCGTACAGCAGATTGCTGGTCATGCTGGCGCAGCAAGTCTGTCATAGGCTTTTTCAGTTTCAATGAGAACTGTGACTTTTCTGGCTAAATGGCTCAATAAAATAGCTTTTTTCAGGCAGTGCCCAGCTTAGCGCCTTTCCCATAAACCGCCCTCATCTTCGGCGAGTTTGGTCTTGCCATAAAGACCAGCAATTGTTGCAATTTCATTGTTATCAACGGTTGAAAGAAGGTACTTAGCTAAACGGCTATCAAATGCTAGGTCGCGAAAGCTCAATGCCCTAAGCGACTGAGCAAGACCTTTGAGAGCGTTTAAAATCATAAACCTTGAGGGCTGTATTTTTCCAAAAATTCTTTGAAAATTGGTTGCTGTAAGAGACTGATATCCTGACTCGCATAAATCTGCCGTGCATTTCCCCAAGCAAAGCCCACCATCTCGTCAATGTGGTAATTGTCACCCAACATTTCAAAAATAGAAAAATCATCTTTACTGAGCATTTCTGGAAAGGACTTCCGTCACTTCCTCAAAAAGCAATGTCAGTCCCTCTTCTGGTTCTACTTCTGCTTCTAGTGCTTGCTTAAATTGTTTAAAGCCCATTTCATCGTAAAATCTGCTTAATTGTTTGATATTCGGACCTTGATAGAGAATATCTTCCAAACCAATTTCGATTGGGGCTTGGGTATCAATGGTTGCAAGTGTTCTAGATAAGAAAGCAATATCCTTGTCATTGATGAGATTTTCCTTCATCTTAGACTGCTTCATTTGGTCAATGTTGTTATAAATACCTTCCAGAGAGCCATATTCCAAAAGAAGCTTGAGTCCCGTTTTCTCACCGATTTTAGTCACTCCAGGGATATTGTCTGAGGAATCGCCCATAAGAGCCTTAAGGTCAATAAATTGTGTGGGTGTAATTCCCATTTTTTTCCATGAGGTAGGCTGGTGTGAATTTCTCGAACTCAGCCACACCTTTTTAGAAATTTCCACAATAGTATTATCATCGACCAGCTGAATCAAATCCTTGTCTCCACTCACGATTGTCACATTGTAGGGAACAGCCGTTTTTTCAGCCATTTTATCTAAAGTACCGATAATGTCATCTGCCTCATACTGATCCAAATCATAATAGCAAATACCCAGCTTATCTAGCATTTCGCGAATAAAAGGCAGCTGCTCACGAAATTCCTCTGGCGTTTTAGCCCGACCACCCTTGTAATCAGCATACATCTCTGTCCGAAAAGGTAGTCTTTCCCGCATCAAAATGCCACCAAGATATGAGTTGGCTGTACACGTTCTATCAAGTGATTCAGCATAAGATGGGAGCCGTAAATGGTATTGGTGTGAAGCCCAGACGGGCTCTTAAAACGGTCAATTTGATTATACAGTGCAAAAAAAGCACGATAAGCTACAGAAGAGCCGTCGATTAATAATAACTTATTCTTTTTCCATAGGTTTATTATAACACGAAAGTCGGACAAAGACAGAAAAGGCGGCGTGGAAAATAGGTAGAAAATGAATTGAGATTTAAATTTTGCTATAATCATCTTATGAACAACACCTACTATTTTATCCGCCATGCGTATTCTATCTATACACCTGATGAAATCAACCTACCATTATCAGACAAAGGCCAAGAATCCTTTGGCACAGCTTGAATTTTTAGCATACAAATCCATTACCGCCATTTATTCTAGCCCCCTACCGAAGAGCTATCCAAACGATTGAGCCTTTTTGGCTCAGGAGTCTGAAAACTCGCTATTCAAAGCGACGAACGGTTAATAGAGCGAAAGCTAAGTAGTCAAGCTGATTGCCGACCAAGACTTTGAAGAAGCCCTCATGAAACTTTGGTCACGGCCAACATTTTCACTTGTTGGTGGCGAGTCCAATCAACAAGCTCAACAGCGTGCCTTAGCTCTTCTTCATGAGCTAGAAAGCAAACATCAAAACGAAGAAATTATCATCAGTTCCCACGGCAATCTGATTTGCATCTTGCTGAGCACATTTGACTCCAGCATTGATTATGACTCTGGAGCAGCCTAAGTGTGCCAGATGTACTGGCTTTAGATAAAAAAATAGAATATCTCGCCTTCTATAAAGAAAAAGCAGGCTAGACTGACAGTAAATCAGTTCTGGTCTGCTTTTGTTTTTTATTCTAAATTTGAAGCTTATAAACTCAGCAATTGTTCTAAATGCTTGACTGCGTCTGCAAAGCTATCAACGACATAGGTGGCAGCCACTTGGACATTGGCTGAAGCATGTGTCATACAATAGGAAATATCGGATTTTTCAAACATCGAAATGTCATTTCCAGAGTCGCCAAATGCCACAACTAGTTGATAATGCTTTTTCAAAAGCTGTAAACCACTACCTTTTGAAACATCTTTCGCAGTCACTTCTATGCGAGTGCTCCCTGATTGGTAGACTTCTAAATGAGGAAAATGTTCTTTTTAATTCTTTTACATAGACAGACGTTTTCGCTGCTTCGGGCGAATGTTAAACTTGTAAATCTGACGTTTCCGCACCAGATCATAAGGATTTTCCAAGCAAAGGATGGGCATATTCCACAAACGCCGCTTGTCCTCATGGTCAAAGTTACACTCTTTCCTCGCCATCAAGTGCATCAAAAACGAGTTTTTCTTTTTGAGGTAGTCTAACAAGGCTTTGTACTATCTGCTGACGCCAATGTTTGAGAAAAATAATATATTCTCATTTTTCAGCAATCATGGCGCCATTAAAGCCGATTGCATAGCTTAAATGAAGCTGATTACGTTGCGTAATGTAGTTGATTTCCTTGACAGAACGACCCTGTAGCAATAGCGAAGTCACTGTAACGTGTCAAATTTTGATAAGCTTGCCAGTCTACTGAATTAACATCAACAGAATTTTTCACAAAAGTTCCGTCTAAATCTGTTACACATAAAATCTTATGTGCCATGGCTTTTTCCTCTAAAACCTAAAATGTCTTGGATTTCCATTTTGAGAACATTGCATAAGCACCATAGATAGATTGCATTTGCATGCCATTTTCAGCAAAACCAAGTGCTTTCATATTGGTTGACAATCGTATCCTTATCCACTAATGATTTGTCCTTGACATCAATACGCAAACGAGTGATACAAGCATTGACATCAACAATATTTTCTGGACCACCATGGGCTGCAATCAAAACCGAGAGCCTGTTGGTGCGTTTTTTCTTTCTTGCTAAGTTCTTTCCTTCAGATTTTTCTGGAGTAGGTGCTGTCTCTGTGAGCTGCTTTGACCGACATTTTGAATCTTCAAGCCATATTTACCACGCGCTTCTTGCTTACTTGCCAACTTGACTTCATCCGTATCTTCTCTACCTGGAGTCTTAAAGTTGAATTTCAAAATCATAAATTTAAAAACATAATAATAAAGGAAGAAATAAGGGATACCTACTAAGAAGACGAGCCACCAGTGCGTTTTTAGGCCCTTGCAACACACCATAGATTACAAGGTTAATGAAACCATGGCTGGTAGGAGTTGCTACACCAGCACCAAGATATGCATAACAAACAAAGCAGAACCCTGCTAAAACAGCATGCACAGCGTAAAGCATTGGTGCCACAAAAAGGAAAGTAAATTGATTGGCTCTGTAATACCAGTCAAGAATGAAGTTCCGGCTGCTGCAAAGAGAAGCGAACCTGCTACTTTTACGTTTTTTTCTGGAGAAGCTGTCTTGTACATAGCATAAGCAGCACCAGAAAGACCGAACATGAAGTAAAAACAAATTTCACCACCATTGAAACGCGTAATAGATGGGGCAATAGGACTTGATCGAAGAATCTGCTAAAGAAGCTAAGGTAGGCATTGACCGTACCGACGACATGGTTACCACCAATTGTCCATGAGCCACCAAGCTCTGTCGTACGGACCGGCCAGTTGAGACCATGGTGCAAACCAAACGGCAAGAGAGCCCGCTCAATCAATCCATATAAGAAAGTGCCAATCGGGCCTGACTTCAAAACGAGGATAGACACTGCGCTAATGCCTGCTTGAATAGTTGGCCAAAATAAAGAAAAATTGCGATAGCTCACAAAGGACATAGCCACCATAGTGACACTGGTACAAAAACGTGGTCCACTGAAGAAGCCAATCATAGTTGGCAATTCTTGTTTTCACAGCCCACTTGTGAATGAAGTAAACAGAAACCCCAACAATAATCCCTCCAAACACACTGAGGTCCATAGTTTGAATCCTGAGGACTTTTTGTCTGCATGGCATTTGACAGGGCAAGTTTGGCTGCACCGCTTGATAAGTTAGCAGTATTGACTAGCCTTCCACTGATTTTCAACAAGAAATTCAAAACGTTGTGCAAAAACAAGAAAACCTAACAAACCAGATAAAGCTGTCGATCCTTTTTCCCTGTTTTGCAAGACCAACTGAAACTCCGACTGCAAAAATAACAGGCAAGTTGCTAAAAGCTGTACCACTCCAGCGCAATGAAAAATTTCATGACAAATTGAAAAACTGCATTGTTCAAGAATGGGAACATCTTAAGCGTGTTTTCATTGGTAAAGCTGTACTAATACCTTGAATAATCCCTGCACCGGCAAGACCGAAACAGGGAGTAAGAATGAGCGTCCAAATTGCTTCAAAGGCAGAGATAAATTTATTCTCTCTTTCATCTTTTTATACTCCTTATGTTTTCTGTTCTCATTTTAACAAAAATAAACTTGAAAACGCTTTTTAACAGAAGTTTCTATCTTGATTATTTTTACTATTTCGGTAAAATTTTACTAGAAAAACGTTTTTATTTTAAAAACGACAATTAGAAAGAGGCTATATGTTTCTAAAAATTTAAAGCAACACTATGATCGATTATCTGTAAACGAACAAGAGGTCATCGACTACCCTCATGCGTCAGAAAGAAATTGAATCTCTTACGTTGAAAAACCATTTCCAACGAATTGTTCATCTCCTCATCTACCGTTATTCGTGCTTGTAAAAAGTTAGGCTATCAAACTTATAATGAATTACGTTATGATTCATGCGTTTATCAAAAAGAGCTGAAAAATCAAACCAAGTTAGAGCGCACTTCTTTTGAACAATTAAAAGAACAAATCCATGTTGAATTTGAAACATACCCTATCCATCCTATCTGAACAAGATTTTTAAAATCTTTGCCCACAAAAATTCTCGGGAAGCCAGACGGATCTTCTGTATCGGAGTAGGATCTAGCTACATGGCTATGACTGATTTTTAATCGAAAAACTAAAACTTATCAACATTTGGTCTAATGACTACTTCGAGCAATACAGTATTGATAGGATTAAAGATATTGCCACACAAAAAGATGTGATTATTGTCTTCTCGCTCGGCGGCAGCAACAAAGACGTTAACCACAGTATCTTACAGGCAAAAAGAACAAGGGCAACTGTTCTTATAATCACTACTTTAGAAACCATCTTCTCTCTAAAAATCAGTGACCACATGATTTTCGTCTACGATGCACCTAAAAAGCGCGAAAAACTACGCTCACGCTTGATGTTCAATTTAGTTGGAAATCTGCTTTTTGAAGTTATTTTAGCCAAGCAGCAACAAGGATAACAAAAAGAGTAGAACGCCGCCTTTTCCGGTCTTGTCCTACTCTTTTTATATATCCAATACTAAAGAAAAGCTGCTACCTTGCCCATATTCGCTCTGAACGAAAATATCTCCACCCAGTTGATGAGCTAGTTCACGGGCGATATAAAGCCCTAGGCCGTGCCCGCCAGTTTTCATATTGCGAGAAGATTCCACCCGATAAAGTCGTTTAAAAATCTTATCCAAATCTTCAGACTTAATGCCCTGACCTTCATCTGCCACCGTTAAAATCAAGCACTTATTTTCAACCACCGCATCAATAGTAAGCTTTAGTGCCTGCTTCCGAATACTTAAAAGCATTGCTCACAAGATTGAGAATAATCCGTGAAAGTTTATCATAATTGCTAATAATTTTTGCTGATTCTGGCTGAACCGAAATCCGAATATCTCGGTCTTCTCTATCAATCACCAATTGGAACTCCGACATAATATCAATCAAGAGCTTATCAAGAAAAATCTCCCTTTTTCTATCGGTGTATCTGGTTCATGCATGGTATTTAACGTAATGAAGCTTAACTCTTCCACCAGTTTATTTAGGCGATCGGTCTGCCGACTGATGGTTTTGAGATAATACTGCTGCTCATCAGCTGCAATCACACCATCTAACATTCTCCACCGTCGCTTGAATGGATGTCAAAGGCGTTTTAATATCGTGAGAGCTGAGCAATCATCGCTTTTTCTTTTTCACTCTCTTCTAAAGAGGCAAATGTGTTTTGCAAAATCAGTAGACATTTCATTAAAAAGCATCTGCTAATTCTTTTAAAACTCTGTTGGATTTTTAATTGTATTGACTGTTTCAAATTTCTTATTCGGTATACCTTTGATGAGCTGTTTTAATTTATCCAAAGAGAGAAAACGCGGCTCAACAGTAAAAGACTGACCAATGCACCTGTAATACTTGCTAAAATGCTGATTCCAATAATGAAGTAATATCACTTCTTGCAATTAGCATGGTATTGACTGACCAAAACAATTGTCAAACAACTGTGATAGTTGTGGAAATGAGATACCCACAATAATAAAGTGTTTTAATTTCATTTAAACCTCTATCTTATAGCCCAATCCCCAAACAGTCTTAATCGTGGGTGTTTTTTCTGTACTGTACTTTGCTAAATCTTGCCGCAAGGCATGGATGTGAACATTCAACGTATTTGTATCATCTACAAAATCTTCTTGCCAGACTTTCTCATACAATTCTGTCTTAGAAAAGACCCGCTGAGGATTGCTGGCTAAAACCATAGCAACTCAAAAGATTTAATGGTCATCATCAACGATTGTCCGTGCACTGTCACTTCGCGCGTTGCATGATTTATCTCTAAATCCCTAGTTGGAGTTTTTTCATCTGCTCCCACACTGCGGTGAATGCGCCGCAAGATATTGTGTACCCGCAACACCAACTCCCGCGGACTGAAAGGTTTGGTAATAAAATCATCCGCTCCCATACTGAGGGAATAAATTTTATCCGGTTCAGATGTTTTAGCAGTGATAAAAAGGAAAGGTTGCTCCGGAGCAAGATACTGCACTTCGCCAATCAAATCATACCCGTCCATGTTGGGCATCATAATGTCGGTGATAATCAAATCAATCGGATATTTCTTAAAAAGCTCCAAAGCTTCCCTGCCCATCATGAGCCACATTGACTTCATAACCTGCCTTCGTTAAATAACGCTTGTTAATCTCGGTAATCTCTACTTCATCATCTACTAACAAAATTCTCTTCGTCATTTTCATCTCTATTGTGCAAAAATAGTGTTATACCACGAAAAAGCATAACACTATTTCTATACTTGATTCAAGCGTTAGTGCTCACAAATGCGAGAATTATTTCTTTTCTCTGCGTTTCATGCCGACAAGTGTTAGAATAGCTGCTGCACTTAAGCTCAAGAAGTCCTAAAACTGTCAAGCAAGAGAAGATTTTTGACCTGTATTAGGAAGCGATACTTGCCTTAGCTTGTCCACCTTTTGAAGATGTCGTAGAAGGTGTTCCGCCTTTATTTGAATGCTTGCTTTTCGTCATGATCTGCTTTTTACCTTGGTTTTGTGCCTGACCATTTTTGACCTTGTTGAGATTGCCCATTAGAGTCCGCTTTCTTTTCACCTTTTTAGGTTAATGGTCACAGATTTCGTAGCAATAACATTGTTTAAGTCTGCTTTTACCGTCTTTAGTTGCACCATAAACTGTAACTGTTGCGGTATAGCTGTGTGTGCCATTCGCCTTTAATTGATCTAAAAGCGCTTGATTTTTCTTTGCCAGTCGTATTACCGTTTAAAGCAACTTGATAGAAATATTTGCCTTTTTCTAAACCTACAAGTGGTAGGAGACCTGCATGGTTTGCTTTACCATTATCTGACCACGGTGCGCCATCTGAGGATTTCAACAAGAGACGGGTTAACATACCGTCACCACCGAAGAGCTCATACGGAATAACTTGGTTGACACCAGCTGTAAATGGTCCTGGATAGACTGCATTTGTCAAATAACTGCTAGGAACATCAATTTTATCTTTGATGTTATCTGCTACGGATTTTTCACTTGGTCAGCAGTCGTAGTGCCGTTCAGATTCAAGTTCACTTGACGTGTTGCGATGACATTGTTCAAGTCTGCTTTTACCATCTTTGGTTGCACCATAAACCGTTACCGTTGCGGTATAGCTGTGTGTGCCATTCGCTTTTTAGTTGATCTAAAAAGAGCTTTGCCTTTGTTTACCTGTTGCATTACCATTGAGTGATACTTGGTAGAAATATGACCTTTTTGGAATGTTGGCAAACGGTAGTAAAGTGGCGTGTTTTGCCGTGCCATTATCTGACCATGGTGCCCCGTCTGAGGATTTCAACAAGAGACGGGTTAACATACCGTCACCACCGAAGAGTTCGTACGGAATGACTTCGTTCACGCCTGCCGTAAAAGGGACCAGGGTGGTTCGCGTTTTGTAAGAAGGAAGCTGGTACATCTGTACTACCTTTGATGTTATCCACTACAGATTGCTTAGCTTGAGCAAGAGTTGAATCTTCTTGCGCTTTTGGAGCTGCTTCTTTTACAACCGTTTCTGTCGCCTTTTTGAGTTTTTTCGCAGCTTCATGGCGGACTTGCCTACTTTGTTTTCTTTTTGTAACTTCTTGTTTTTCTTGCACCTTTTATCTGGTGTTTGAATTGTTTTGCCAGACAAGTCTTGTGAGGTTTTTGTTGTACTTGGTGTTTCTTTCTTTTCAGCTGACGAGCTTTCTGTTTGCCCTACTCGAATCAAGTATGGATTCCCAGATTCTGTTGGACTATTTGTGACGGGCTGTCGTGACCATTTCTGTTTTTGCGTACCAACTTGGGCATTTACCGGATTGCTAATAAGAATAAAGAATCCACTTGCCACAACTACGGACACAACACCTACACCTAACCGACGGATAGACCATTTTGTATATTTTTTTCATTATTTGAACGATGATTTTTGTCAACCATATTATTTACTCCTTTGATTTATTTTAATGGTTGATTAAAGTTTACCAAGCTCTTATTAACTATCCGTAAGACAAAGTTAAAGTTTTTTCAATAACGTATTTCTTGCTTATTTATAGAATTTTCTACATGTTGTGATATACTAGATTACATGAACAACACCTATTATTTTGTCCGTCACGCACACTCAACCTATACATCTAACGAATGGACTCGCCCTTTGTCACAAAAAGGGACTCGCTTCCCTCTCACAATTAAAAATATTAGAGAATAAGCCAATCTCTGCTATTTATTCTAGTCCTTACCAACGAGCAATTGAAACGATTGAGCCTTTTGGCACTAACTTTTTGGACTTCGATTCAACTGGATAAGCGATTGATTGAACGCTAAGCCAGTCAGCCGGTTTCCGACCAAACATTTGAAACTACACTCAACAACTTTGGCAAAAATCCTGACAGTTCTCTACCGGGTGGCGAATCAAATCTATAGCTCAAAAACCGAGCTCTAGCATTTCTGCAAGAATTAGAAGAAAATCACCAAGATGAACACATCATCAGTTCTCACGGTAATCTGATTTGTATCCTACTTTAGCTATTTTGATGGACAAATCCATTATGATTTTTGGAAACAACTGCCCATGCCCGCTATTTTTGATATTAAAAGATGAAAAAGTATACTTGCAGTAAGATTTGGAATTAACTTTATCTATCAGTCACAAATGATTTTTTTCACTAGTGAAACTCCTAAACTATTCCTATTTAGTTTAGGAATTTTTTTATTTGATAAATGATTTTTCCAAATCACCTCAAGCTCTTATACAGTTTCTTTCGCTGTTCGTTTCTTCCATGAAAATGGTTCTTGCTCTCCTTTAGCCGCTCTTGATTCTCAAAAACCGCTCCTCTCAAACTCGTAACTGAATTTTTTGGATAAGTTCCGAATGTAATCCTGGTTCCGTCTCGAATAAAACTCTTGCGGTGACTCACCATTTAATCGTAATAAGTTCGTATGAGGTTGCCAGATAAAGTAATAAAAATCTCTGTCTCCACCAACCGATAACATAAATAATGAACTCCTTGCTTAACCACCCAACTATCTACCAAATACAACAATCGTTTCCGATACAAACTATTTTCCTTCCTTTAAATATCTTCAAAGATGACGTTGAATAATAAATTGTTTCATGTTCTGTTTTCCGGACGAGAAGATAACTCCTATCGGAGAATCCGTTGAATCCGTCGGAAAAATATGAAAAAGATAATCGGCAAGAGGAAAAACAAAGTTGGATATAAGATAAAGACTGAAAACGCACGCCGTATCTCATGCCAAAACTCCGTTTGAACAAAAATGTCAACATACGAGACAAATTCACAGAAAGTTACCACTAAAGTCAATACTGAAATCACACGAACTCTCAGCAACTTCCACACACGTTCCATATACTTTCTAAGAGAATGAAGCAACCTATTTCTCTGATACAAGCAATACCGCTTCAAATGATTTCCATAAGTATGACTTTTCCATATAAAGGATCAACCAAGCCAAAAACTTCTCTAACGCTAAGACCGTCCCATAATAAAAAGATCTTCAACCCGTCTGGAACACTTTCCAGAAAAATAAAATCCTATCAATGTCCGAATGATAAAAAGTCAACGACAACACAATCACCATTAAATAACTGACAAAGTAAAAACCACAAACTTTCTTATCAACATAATGCGTCACCAAGATATATACATACACCGCCAACACAGCAAACAATAACTGAAAATAAAGGAATCCGATAGACCAACGTATAGTATAAATTAGATACTGTATTGATAACCTCATTCGTATCATCCTGAGCAAAAATAAACCATAATCCTTGTCATCAATAAAGGAAAAGTAACATAGACACTATACGATAAAGAAAATCATGCTTGTGCAGACGCTTGCCTTTCTCATCTCTCGCTTGATAATAATGCATGCGATTCAAAAAGCAAATAAACTGACAACGTAAAGTAGAATAAACCATTCATCACTCTCCGTCAAAAAGCATTTGTTTCTGACATCGAAAACATGCTCTCATCAATCTGGTTGGAAAATCTGTCTCTCGAATCTCACGAAACAATCTCTTGTCTACGACCAAACAATAAACTAAATAGAAATAATAATATGAGACTAATCGTTATCCACAAAAGATGTTCTTGGTCCATAGGTAGTGTAAAATAAGTTGTGTAAACACAAAAGGAATAAATCCGTTATAGTAGAGTTGCGAAACATTACTAACGGATGTATTCCTATGACACAGTTATCACAGAATTGCTTAACTTCCTAGCCCAAAAACGAGATATTGATGAATTTTTCCGTTCTTTCTCTTGAAAGCAGCTAGAACGACCTGCTTAAAGCAGAGTTATCAGCATTTTTAGGTATGAACCTTACGAAAAAGTAGGCTATAATTCTGGTAATAGTCGTAATGGAACGTATTCACGGAAAATTTGAAACCAAATATGGACTGTTCAGTTAACTATTCCAAGAGATCGTAATGGGAATTTTAGTCCAGCTTTGCTTCCCGCTTATGGACGTCGAGATGACCACTTGGAAGAGATGGTGATTAAACTCTATCAAACTGGTGTAACAACTCGAGAAATTAGTAATCATCATAGAGCGCATGTACGGCCATCACTATAGTCCTGCCACAATTTCTAATATCTCAAAAGCAACTCAGGAGAATGTCGCTGCTTTTCATGAGCGAAGCTTAGAAGCTAACTACTCTATCTTATTTCTTGACGGAACCTATCTTCCATTAAGACGTGGAACCGTTAGTAAAGAATGTATTCATATCGCACTTAGCATTACACCTGAAGGACAGAAGGCTGTTCTTGGATATGATATCGCCCCCAAACGAAAACAATGTTTTTGGTCAACTCTGCTAGACAAGCTTCAAAATCAAAGTGATTCAACAGGTTTCACTTGTAGTGACCGATGGCTTCAAGGGGCTTGAGCAGATTATAAGTCAGACTTACACATTAGCCAAGAAATAACGTGTTGTAATTCATATCAGTCGACATTTAGCTAGTAAAGTCAAACGAGTAGATAGAGTAGTCATTCTGAACAGTTTAAGACAATTTATCATGCCGAAAAATTTAGAAATGGCAGTACAAGCTTTAGTAAACGTTATCGCTGAATGGAAACCAAAGTACCAGATTTGGCATAGCATTTATTCGACAAACCTCATTGAGTCTCTTAACAAAGAAATCAAACATCAAACGAAAAAGAAGGTTCTTTTCTCTAACGAGGAGGCTCTGGAACGTTATTTAGTTACCCTGTTTGAAGATTATAATTTCAAGCAAAGTCAACGAATCCATAAAGGATTTGGTCATGTTCTGACTACGCTTGAAAGCCTGATTTGATTAAATCACTTCAACTCTGCTTGAGTATTTTCACAAAATTATTGACATCTCAATTGTCAAGTCAAGTGCAACAAAGTTGTTCCTCTGATTAAGTGAGTATCTTTCAAGCTGTTTGAGTTAGCTCAAACAGCTTTTTTGCGGACTGATAGCCATGGATTCGTCTAGGTCTTTCATTGATAGCCTTTTGTATAGTCCTCTAAAAAGTGTCGGATTTAGTTTTTAGTGAGGATCCTTTGGGAATGAACCTCTTAATAATCCATTGAAATTCTCATTTGTGCCTCGTTCATAAGATGAATAGGCATGTGCAAAATAAACATCTAATCCCTCTATCTTACTCAATGATGAAAATTCGTTTCCATTATCTGCAGTTATGGACTTAATGGGATAAAGTTTCATACACTCTAAGACTGCTTGATTGACATACTCTGCTTTCTTTTCCACGAGTTTCTTTGTGACAGCATAGCGTGTTTATCGTTCTACCAATGTTAAAATAGAAGGTTCTCCTATTGTCTTTCCACCCAGAACAGAATCGATTTCCCAATCTCCAAAACGGGAACGATTATTAATCTCCTCTGGCCTTTCTTCAATTGACTTTCCTAGATGTTTCTTGGTAGAGGGACGCTTGTTAAATTTCTTACGAATCCGCACTGCTCTTGGTAAATCAATAACCTTAATCTCTAACAAACCTTGATGGATATAGTTATAGAGCGTCTTGGTTGAAGGAACAACTGCATCTACATGTTGGAGTCTATAGGTATGAACAAAGGTATCCACGCTATGCACCCTTGGTTTCTCTCTCATCGCTTCTATAAATTTTGTCAGAAAATCGTTCGATACACGATCCAGTTTTAGATAATAGCTGGTTTCTCTAGCATCCCGATAACGGTTATGGGCAGCATCTGCATAATAGTGTTGGTAGTAGACCTTCTGCCCATTGACTCAATTGTGTTATGGAACCACGATTAATTTCACGAGTAATAGTAGAGCGATTTCTCCCCAGTCTACGAGACAATTTCAGCAGGTTTGAGTCCTACGCTTAAATAAGTTTCAATTTCTCCTCGCTCAGCTTCAGATAAGTGCTTGTAGGATTGATTTGTGGTAGAATAATTTGTGGACATGTTCATCTTCCTTTATACTGTTTTTCGCAACTCTAGTATATCAGATGAATATGTCTTCTGTGTTGCACTTTCATTTTACAACAGGGCAAAATTATTGACAGTATCAAATTCTCAAAACTTTCATCTATAAATGCGCTTTCTCTAAGCGTTTTAGTCATTATACAAGCAAAAGAGTGGAGATAACTCAAAAACATTAAAGAGGTACTTCTCACTTTCTTATTTTTGGTCGAAACCATCGTCAATCGTACTCTCACACAATTGTCTAGATGTTTATGAAGTATAAAATATGAACAAAAGACACCTAGTAACCATTGATATTTTTACTAACTCAAAAAGAGACTGGAATCAAGTCCAACCTCTCACTTGTTCATTATTCTGTTTTATCCCGATTAACCTGTCTCAAAACTTTCTGCGCCATCATTCAATCGACCCCAAATGATGACTTCTCCAGTTTTTAAGAGACTTTTGTACATCAATAATACGCTGATTAGAGAGCCTCGAAATTGTAACATGAGATTTCGTTTTGCCTTATCAAAACGACCATCTACCAGAATATCAATGAGACTAAAGTTCGAGTTTATCTGGTGTTTCCAACATCATTTCTTCCCATGTGTAGCCCGTCCAAGACCAAATATCTTTATCTGGCAATTCCTTACGAATCCGCTTAACCAAAGGAATGAGAATACCTGTATTGAGAAAAGGCTCTCCTCCTAGCAAGGTCAGACCTTGAACATAGGGCTCAGCCAAATCTTTCATGATTTGCTCTTCAAGCTCCTGCGTATAAGGAATCCCAGCATTGAAAGACCAGGTCGCTACATTGTAGCAGCCCTCACAATGAAACATGCAGCCATGACATAGAGGGAATTACGCACCCCTTCACCATCTACAAAATTAAAGGCTTTGTAGTCAATAATGCGACCCTTGCTTAACTCTTCGCTTTTCCACTCACCTGGCTTCGGTGTATTCCATGTCATTTTTTTACCCCAACTCTATCCAATAACGCTCGCGTCCTTCTCTAATATCCTCTAAGACGCCTCCGTTGGCTAAAAATCACTGCTCGATCTAGCAGCATTATCCATATCACAGTAATCAGAACGGGAGAGAGCGCTAATTTTTTGGCTTCAAGTAAAGCCAAGGCTAATTGTTGTTTACCATACCCTTTCCCCCGCTCACTAGGCCGAATGCCATAGCCAATATGCCCGCCCAACTCTAAGTAAAAATCATTTAGTGTCATACGAAGCCCTAAAAAACCTAATGCACGATCATCTGCAAAGGAAGCAAACAAAATAGCTGGAACACGCCCTTCTTTCAAATTCAGTCCTGCCTCTTGATCACGATTGATTTGCTAACCAATCTTTCGTAATTTTCTGCACATGCCCAAGTGCTTTCTACACCGCCATTCATGAGAAGCCCCTGCTCTTTGTATTCTGCAATCATTTCAAGTATCGCTTCTTTATCTGCCAATTCTGGTCTTCGTAGTTCCATAAATTACTCCTAATTCAAATCTATCCAATAGCGTTCGGTGCCCTGTCGGATGTCTTCTAATATGCCCCCGTTTTTAAAAATAACTGCCCTACTAGCAGAATTGTCCTCCGCACAAGTAACTAGCACTCGGTGGATATTCTTTGAAGCGACGACAGAAGCCCTTCTTTTCAACATAGTCGGTCGCATAGCCCTTCCCTGCATAGTTGGACGAACGCTATAACCAATATGACCGCCATGTCCGCGTAAATGTTCATTCAGACGCAAGCGTAAATTTAGAAAGCCAACAGCCTGTCCTTATCAAAGGCAACAAACTGTACAGCCGGCACCCATGTATTAGGAATATTGAGACCCATTTCCGCATCTTGGTTTCCAGCAATCCAATCTTCATAAACGAAATTTTCCTTTGTCCCAAAAACCGCCATCGTGTGTACAGCATTCGACCTTTCAAATTCTAGTATGAGGTCTATCACCGCCTCTTTATCTTCTAATCTTGGTCGTCTTAATTCCATTTTTCTCACCTTGATAGAAAGAGTGAGACTAGCTTCATGCAAACCTTTCACTCTTTTCTCCTATTTTTCTTTGTTTTTGTAAGAATTGTTCTCAGCAAATTTGTAACACGATCTTTTTATTGACTCCGCCTTTGGAATGCTTTTTCATGATAGCGTGTCACTTGTGCTTTTCCCTTTATCGTCTAATTGATATTTTCCCATGAAAGTTCCTACTTTTCTACATGATGTCCTTCGAACTTGATTGTTGAACCATTCATGTGTTTAACACGAGCTGAAATCTCCTTGTGACGTCCATTTACCATCGGACGAGCTTTGAGGATTTCCAAGATAACCACTAAGTTCGCTTTGACAACATCAACTAGTCTTAGGATCGCTATTGCCAAGTTTGGACAAGTAAATCCACGTTCTGTTGGCGTGAAATCCCTTCAAAATCGCACTTATAACAATGGTCAATCGGAGTATTGGTTCCCAGATAGCCCACACGATCGTAAGCATAGTCCCCAAACAGCTTCAAGCGCCTTTGGATTCTGTTGCAAAACAGGGTATTCACAATAGTGGATAAAAGCCTCCCGACGCACCCGCTGCTGGGTAATCTTTTTCAAAGTCTAACTTTTCAAATGGCGTTGGATTTTTACGGACATCATAGTGGAAACTATTGGGTGTAGTATTCCTTATCTGTAATATCTTTCACAAGACCAAATTTTTCTGTATCCAAACGACAGAAACGGTCGGTCAGACTTTCAGACGGTGTAGAATAAACAGAGAAGTGGTAATCATATTGGTCAGACCATTCTTCTACACGACGTTTCATTTCACGAACAATGTCTACTGTAAATTTCTTGGCTTCTGGATTATGCTCCCACTCACCATAAAAGACAGTCGCTACTTCATACAGGCTAATATAGCCGAGAGAAACCGTAGCTCTACGATGTTTAAAGAGTTGATCCACCTTATCATATTTGCTAAGACGTTTTCCAAAAGCACCGTATTGATAAAGAATAGGAGCATTGGCTGGTGTTGCTTCTTTTTGTACGTTCCACACGATGAGACAAGGGCATCTTCAGCGATGTTCATCCGTTCATTGAAGATTTCCCAAAATTTATCCCATATTACCTTCAGATTCGAGGGCAATTCTTGGAAGGTTGACAGTTACAACTCCTAAGATTCATACGACCAGAATTGACTTCTTGACCATTTTTCATCTTTTCCAACCTTGTAAGAAAGAACGACAACCCATTGGAACTTTGAAAGAACCTGTTAATTCCACAATTTTGTCGTAAGACAAGACATCTGGATACATCCGCTTCGTAGCGCATTCCAAGACCAACTGCTTAATGTCGTAGTTTGGATTACCAGGTTCTAAATTCAATCCACGCTTCAACGTGAAAATCAATTTGGGAAGATAGCTGTACGGTGCTCAGAGCCAAGACCTTTGATGCGGTTTGAAGAATAGCTTTTGAATTTCACGCTCAAAACGATTGGTTCCAAGTCCAAAAACCAAGTGAAGTAAACGGCGTTTTGTCCATTTGAGGTAAACAAGGTATTGATTTCATACTCCAAAGATTGCATAGCATCATAAATGTCTTTTTAGTCTTTTGCCCATGCATAGCTCTTCCTGCTTTTTCAAGAAGCACCCATTCACGCGCATCCTTCAAATGTTTTTCATAATCAGCGTAAAGGCGCCAAAAACTTCATCAATTCGGTCAGCAGAGCAACCACCATATTGGCTAGAAGCTACGTTTGCAATGATTTGAGAAATTTGCGCAGTCGCAGTTTGAATTGACTTCGGACTTTCTACCTCTGTATTTCCAATCTTAAAAACCATTTCCCAACATGCCTTTAAAATCAATCAAACAACAGTTCGTCATCGAGTATAAGGGCTGTAATCCAAATCGTGATAGTGGATGTCTCCTTTTTGGTGGTGTGCATTTGCCACATGTGGTGGCAGCATTTGCAAACCAATCGATTTCCCAACAATTCCGCCGTCAAATCACGCTGGGTGTTGAAAACATCGCTATCTTTATTAGCGTTTTCATCTGACAACTGCTTGGTCTTTGTTAAAGCAATTTACCGATTGTGAAGTTGATATCTGTTGCTTTTGGAGCGCGCAAAAATCACGTTGTGTGCGATAAGTAATATAACTTTTCAGCAATGGCATATTCATTAGCATTCAGTAATTCGTGCTCCACGATATTTTGAATTTCATAGATTTTAACGCCCGCAGGAAGCGTGAAATCCTTCACCACGATTTTGTAGTAATACCTTCAAGTTTTGCTTCTAACAACGGAGTCATCGTCGTCACTTGGTAGCCTTGACAAGAGCTTTGTAGATCTTGTCTGCGTCAAACGCCACACGACGACCGTCACGTTTTTCTACATAAATATCAGCAAATCCTTGTACTGTTTCTTCTTTTAATGCAATCATGAGCTCCTCCATTCGTATAAAACATATTATATCACTCAAATAAAATCAATATCTTGTGGTACTTTAAATTTTATTTTAAACACAAGATATTGATTTGTTATTTCAGCTTATAGAACTTGGAAATGATTGAGTTTTTAGGTCTGTCTGTTGATAATTTTTCTTTTAATTGTTTTTTGATATCCGACAGAAGAGGTACTTGATTGTTGACCACAAAAAGTTGGTTTCGTTTCTAGGCTACTCACTAGGACATTTGATTTTCACCTGTCCTGGGTGCAAAGCTAGGGAGATAAAATCGGTACCGAAGATAAGCGCCCACTCGCTCGGTAAAGAGCTGCCGTTGTGTCCCAAGCATAGATTTTATCAGTATTCTTTGATTTGCTCTTGATATAATTTGCCGCAGAAATACGCTCACTTGTTTCACCTGTCGATAAAACATACTGATTGACAAACGGAAAACCAATTAAATAAATCATTGCTAGAAGCGGTAGAAAAGCTATTCTTTGTGATATAAGTTCCGAAAGCAGACGAAGATTTTTGAACTCTACGTGCCTTCCACTCTATTGAACGACTGTTTCCCAGCCACATACTGACTAGAACCAGAAAAATGGCAAAAATCGGCAACAGTTGATAAGCTCCCGATCTGGCAAAAGAAAACAAACACAACAAGAAAGAGAGAGGCTAAAAAACTAAATAGCTGCAGAAAGCGCTCCAAAGAATTCGTTGGCAATGAAAAACTTCTCACCCAAGTCACAACTACGCCAAGCCCAATAATGAGCCCGCCATAAAGTAAACCATTATACAACAAGTGCTGCCCTGAAAAATGCAGACTTTCAACGGATAAAGAATCTGACTAATGGCGAGACCAAAACTACCATTTAAAACTGTATAATATCCCAAAGGATAAAAAACAAGCGAAAAGCCTACAAGCGTAGCCAAAAATTGATAAAGACTGTGCTTTTTCTTTCTCAATATTATAGACTAATAAACAAGGAAAGCCACCAGATAAAACACAAGACTTGTCATTGGGTCCGTCATAAAACATCAGCGCACCAAGAGCACCAAAACCAATAAAGCCTCTGTCACTAGCTTCTCCTGCACATAGCGCATTAGAAAGTATAACGCCCCAAACTACAAATGGGAAAGCAACATATGCTAGAGTATAAGCCACCCCAGCCTCAAAGCGAGCGTCAAACAATAAAATAAAGAAAGTATTTTTGACAGAAGTATTTTTACAGCCGTTAATTGATATACGATTTTAAACAGATAAATCCCCGCAAAATAAAGCGAGGAACTGCAAGCCTCACAAATAGCATACTCCCCATAAAAGGCTACCTACCCAATTCATTAGGTAGTATAGCAAACCACTCGTCCCATAGATATTCCGATAAATAATCTGCACTTGTGTCATTGCTCAACCTGCATATAAATTTTGAGATTGCAGATTTGTGGCAAGATTAGTTAACAATGGATTTGCAACACTCAGAATACTAACTAATAAACTCCATAAAAAAATAAAATAACAAAAGAGGTGTTGAAGTAGGCTCTATAAAAATCGATTGCTTTTTGCTCTCTTCGTGAAGCGTCTCTGCTACTGTCTCTTTCAGATCTCTTGTTCAGGCATTGTATCGTACATAAAGATTCTCCTTGATATCAGTCTTATCTAGTATATCAAAATCTTCCCTATCTGTCAGCTTGATTCTGACAAGTTCTGCATCTTTTGCAAAAGTAAAGTGTAGTATTCCAATTCTCGAAAACGATGATAACTTACAGCCACATACTCTTTCAAAAATTCTTTTCTTCACTTGTTAAATCGATGACCATTCTGCCTCCTTTTACTAGATTATTCGTAAAAGAAAAATTCCTCTTATTGCAAGAAGAATTTTATAGCATCGGTGCAAATAATTCGACAATTTCTTTAATCAAGCGTTGATACCAGGTATTTTTAATGGTATCTTCATGTATTTCTTGTGAGGTTTCAAACAATTCCTCAAAATCTCGCTTCAAGTCAAACATAGAAGGCGTTTTATACATCAAAACAGCATTTTCATAGTGATGAACTAAGCTGCGGTAATCAAAATTGATTGTTCCGACAACACCAAAATCATCATCAGCTACTACATGCTTACTGTGAATAAAGCCCGGTGTATACTCATAAATCCCGAACCCCAGCCGTCATTAAATCCGGATAAGCTCCTCGCGTAATGAGCTGAATAATTTTTATCCGGAATATAGGGTGTCTAATTCGGACATCTACCCCCCATAGCAGCATTTTGAGTGTCTTCCGTCAAATCATAATCACTGATTAAATACGGCGTGGCAATATACACATAATCTGTCGCCTGGCTGATTTATATTTTTGATAGACATTTTTACCCACTTGAGCTTTTGTCACATGGCTTCGGTCCGCTTCCATACGGAATATAGAGTCCCTGGCGCATCTACAGCTTTGTTATCCAAATGATAGCGATCGAAATCACTGATTTTTCCCACGGTTGATATACCAGTTCATCAGAAACAGCCGTGTCGAAAGGCTTTTACAGCGCCCATTCAAACGAATCCCGCCGTCTTTCCAGTGACCAAATCGCTTGATGTGATTGATGTATTCATCTGCCAGATTAATGCCACCAGTATAGCCAATCTGCCCGTCAACGACGAGGATTTTTCCGATGATCTCGATTACTATAAAGCCACCGTCATCCGCGGAATCACTTTGTTAAACTTATGAGCGTCAATCCCCATAGCCTGCAATCGGCTGGTATAATCTCCGGAAGAGTTGCCATACAGCCAATGTCATCGCGAGCATTTTCACTTCACACCTTGGCTGCCTTTTCGTAGAATATCTAAAATACTATTCCACATGAGGCCTTCTTCTACAATCGTAATATTCTAAAAGATAATTTTTCTGCATTGCGTAAATCTTCCAGCATTTTCTGGAACATCTCTTTCTCCCAAAGGGAAAAATTGCGATTCCGTTCCGTCGTAAACATCCGCATTATGATCCATGCTGATAGCGACTTGTGATAATCCCGTAGCTGATTTATCTGTCTTTTTCAAGTCTAACCGCAACTCATAGCTATTGTCCTCACGAAATCTTCATTTGATCCATATTTTCAACTGTTTCAGCTCACTTCGGACAATCGGCGCTCACCAAAACATCAAATAAAGCAAGGGACCAATGACTGGAACAAACGCTACAAGAGCTGTTACTTTTACTTTCCGGTGTCATTGAACGATTGACAATCGCTAAAATCGTTGCCAGACTCGAATAAAAATCACAAAGACAATCCATAAGTAGGTGTCCAGCGACCAAGCCAAAAGAAAACCAAACATGAAATGCAAGTTCTAGTATCATGATAATAATACTAAAACCATATTTTGACATCATTGGTTGAAATTTCCTACAGATTCATTTCTCTCCCTGTTTTGCTGTAGTACTAGTATAACGGGGTTTCTGATCATCAAGCCAGAATCACTCATTCTTCGATATTCAAGTATTTTTCATTAGAGTCAAAAAGAGTAAAAGAAAAGTTGTGATTCGTAACCATCAACTTTCTCTCTACTCCTATTCTACATTTTAACTAGAATACTGATTGTCGTCCACTACCAATTTAGAAAGCAGTTAGAGGCAACAGATAAAGTTCATGAAGCAAGCCCTTTGTGAATAATTCGCTAAAACAAACGTAGCTCTCCATCGACTCTGTAGTGAATCAATAAACTTAAATCTAACGCGTCCTTGTTCTCGCAAACTCATATCAAATTTTTATCAAGAAATTTTGTACCAACATTAGACAGGTTATTGCTTCGTTAAAACGAACGTATCATTCTCACCATTTTCTTGCTCAATATCCTCAATCGTTAACCGTTTGCCATCAATCATATAACGCTCAATGTCATCACCAATCGTCATTCAGCTGGATTTGTCGGGTCAATGCTCACCTGTTTTTACTTTCTCTTACCGTTTGGCTCTTTTTCTGTCCACATACCACTATTTCCTTTGATAACAAAGTAATCTCATCTTCTTCGTCCATACCTTTATAAGTACCGTCCAATTTTTCTGACGAATCTTCTGCAATAGTTGACGAAGCACTACTCTCACTTGAGACTGTGAAGTTGATTGGCTGCTGAGACAGATTGAGAAGACGGTGAAGTTTGTTAGACTTGGCGCATGATGCCAAAATGATAGAGTCCTATCAGATGCGATGTAGCTGCATCTCTTTAATTGTATCATTTTATCCTCCTTTACTTACATTTTCTATTATACCATCCACCATTCTAATCAGTCAATTTTCTTTTCTTTCCAAAAGAAAAGCACGAACTTCCGCAATGAAATAAAGAGACCTGTGTCACAAAAAGAAGCTGATTATCAGTAGAATCTCTAATGAATTGTTCAATAAACTCCCGATAAGAGGAAACATAGGTTTCAGCTGTCAGATTCCGCTTATCATTGTCACCGTCATCCTCAAATGTCGTTACGAATAACTGCACATGAGGCAATTCTTGCTTTAGATAAGACAGCATCCCTGATAATTTTTGCGTTTCAAAGCACCGAATACAGAAAAATTTCTTTTTGTTCTTGCTGTGGCGAATAAACACTCCACCAACGGGACAAAGCTGCATAATTGAGCCCCTGTCCAGATAAATTCCTCGCTCAAAATATTCCAGCTGCCCTGCCCAATGTGTCTCTTGCAGAGCTTTTCGTACTAGCTCTGTTGCACTTGCCAGCTGTGTTGCCCCATAAACAAAAGAAAACTTTGCAAAGCAACATGCGGCATTTTCTTCCCTGATAAGTACCTGCTAGGCTCAACTTTAGATGAGGAATATTCACATCTGGGCTGAAAATCGTCCTTTTGAAAATGAAAAATCTTCGCCATATTCGTGGCAAAACAACATCTGCTTTTTCGCACGCAGTTTCAGATCCTTCTCGCTTCTTCAGCCAGTGGTCCGATGACAGCCACTTTTTCTCTTAAAATCCCTGCTTTCTGCTCCGCAATGGCGGCTATGGAGTCTCCTAAGGTTTCTTGATGATCCAAACCCACAGACGTCACCACCGCAATATCTCCTGCCACTACATTTTGTCGTGTCTAAAAGGTGCCCACCAATGCCCACTTCACTAAAGCCACATCATTTGCTCTTCTCTTTGAAATACAATAAAAGCCATAAAGGTTAAAAATTTCAAAATAAGAAAAGTGGGTCATGTGTTTGTCGAAAGCTGCCTTTCCATTTCCGAACTTGGCGTCCTCAATCGAGTGAAGTCTTCATCGGAAATGGGTTCATGGTTCAATCAAATCCGGTCATGAACACTTACCATGTGGAGGCGACGTAAAGGTCCCTACTTTCTCTTTTTCATGCTGCACGAATAGCTGACTCATAAAACGCAATCGTTGAGCCTTTCCCTCGTTCGTTCCTGTCACATGAATAATGGGATAATTTTCTTCAGATGATTCAAGACTTTCCGCCTGACTCATTCTGATCTAAAACCAGAGCGAAAAGTTTAGTCCAATGCGACTTTCCAACCACATTTCACTTTCATTCATATTCTTCTCCCAGCAAAAGGGAGTGAAACAGAACCAGATTTTGGTTCATGTCACACCCCACAACTCATTTGAATAGTTAGCACTCTTACTCCACATAGAAATTAAACCAACCACTCATTCGTATACCATAAAATAACGATTCACACAGCCTTTTAATCTCTTCATCGTCTGTAATATAAAAAGCCAGTGTACACAATTTTTATTCTTCCATAAAGCTGTTGAAAACTTCTCAATCATGTCCCATTCAGCATCTGAATCTTCTGGGATTGGTGCTATAAATCGCCTTCCGTTCCTCCCTTTTTCAGTAAACGAGTAGGCTTGAATTTCTACCTCGCTATTTTCATCTTCTTTCTGCGCTAGCTGGAATCAAGAGAACATAGTTTTTAGCAAATTCTTCTTTCCGTCAATAGTCAAGAGAATTTCAAACAAAGTTTCATTCCTTGCTCGTCTACTAGCGTAATCAATTCACGTTCTTCGTGTTCATGGTCATGGTTATGATCGTGTGCCATGTTTTCTCCTTTATTTATTAAAATTTTCGATCTATCATCTTTGTAGAAATGAGCTGGGCTGCGAGCTTATCAATCACTTTTTTCCGCTTCTTCTGCTCACATCTGCCTGCTCAATCAACATTCTCTCCGCAGCTACTGTTGTTGAAGGCGCTCATCTTGGTATTCAACTGGCAAATGAAATAACTGTCAATCTTGAGTCCCATAAGCTCTGACTTGCTTTCTACACGTGGTCCGCTTGTATTGTTCATATTCTTAGGAAGTACCTACAACAAACTTGTCCACCTTTATATTCTTGGACAAGTTCAGTCAAACGCTCAAACCAAATTCTCTTTTTCTTCATCAATAGGAATACTTCAAGTCCTTGAGCTGTAAAACCAAGTGGATCACTAACCAGCGACACCAACCGTTTTTGAACCAACATCAACCCCATAATTCTCATTAGAGATCAATGCCTTGCTTTTCAAATAATAACGAACTAATTCTTCTACAATCTCATCACGTTCATATTTACTGAATTTGATTTCGTGCATTATTATAGCGAGGTACATACTGAGATCACCACTAAGCACGTATCCTACGATTTTGCTGATTAGGGTTGCTAGCCTTTTCATTCAGCACACATAGACATCTTTCAATGTTTCACTAATCTCTTTTTGTTTGAATCATCAAGATTAAAAACGTGACTGTCTCATCTGTAAATCCCACATTACACCTTCTTTCACCAGAATATCTATATTATAGCACATTTCAAGAGTTTTCACAAATGAGGTTATGAAAAAGCTGAATAAATTCAGCTTTTTGTTTCCATATACACCTATAAAATCATGGATACAACTTCTTTTAGCACCAGCTGCTGACAGATTCAATATATTGTTTGGGTGTATTTTTGATAGTTGAAAACATAGAGCCACATGTATCCAGTTTTGATGCTTTCATCAAAGGTTGATTTTGCTCATATCAATATTGATTGTAACTTTAATAATATAGTCTTTGTAATGTCTGTTTTAACATCAACACGCCCAAAGACTCTAAATTTATCCAATCCTGCAGCCTTTTTCAAAAGCAGAAATCAAGTACGGCTTAGTGCTTTCTAAATCTTGACCCGCTACGCACTCTTCATATTTGTCAGGAAGTATTTGTTCAAGATTTATCACAAACTTCTTAAAAGGTTTTTCCTTCATAAGATAGTTTGCGCAGTGTTTGTTCAATCCCTTGGACAGTCTGTTTTTGTTGAAAAGACCTGGTCACAACAGAATCCTTTTTCACAACACTCGAACCAGTCTTACTGTCCCCTGACTGATTCTGACCCGATTTTTGACCATAGCTGTGAGCAGCAACAAACTTGTTCCTAACAAAACAACCGATTTTCTGATAAAAATATCCTCCTTGTATTTTTGAGAGCTTTTATAAGAATAGTATACCCTCTTTTGTAAGCGTTGTCAAAAAGAACCGTCTAAAAATCAATTCGTGTTTAACAAGTTATGATTGACTCCGTTGCACCACTGGCAATCTGATCTTCAATATATTCTTTTTGGTTTCATTTTTAAAAATTCTTTTTAATTTCATATTCTTTAACACTCAGTATTTGCGGCTCTATTAATATCCAAAACTTCGAAAATCAAAGGTCTGGACTCGCCTCAATTCTTGTTCGTTTATAATCTTCAAAAGAAGTCGAAAATCCTTCTAAATCCTTTGCTTTCACAAATTCGCTATCCTCATCCAAAGATTTTTCCAGTATATTTTTGTGCCTCAGCAACTCCAACTTCCCGCAACTACTTTTTCATTTCTTCTTTTCATCGGCATGATTTGCTCAATCGTTAAACTTTAAAAATTGATCACCTTTGTAAGTAATTGTTTGTGTTTGTTGAACCCTTCAGCTGTTTTTAGGAATGATGAGGTTTTTGTCACAACTGTTTCTTTTTCAGCGTTTGCAATAACTGGCAACGTACTATTAATTGATTGCTTGCTTGTTTTTGATTTTTGTTTCTTTCTTTTGACCACATCCTGCTAAGACTGTAAGAACAATGGTTAATAGAATCAGGCTTCTTTTCATGGATTAACTCCTCCTCGTTTTTATTTTACCCACATTTCCAAACATAACAAACTGTAAAAATAAAAGAGCGGGAAATCCACTCTTTACAAAGGCTGCACGTAAGCGTGCTTCTGTATTTTCAACATTACGAACTGAACGAGGCAAGAATGAATATCATCTTCTTTATAACTCACTTGTAAACGTTTGTCATCTCACCAAAATAGGACTTTTTAGGATACGCGTGAGTTTCCATAATCAAATCAATCACTTCACTCACACTTGATTCTTCAATATCTACTCCTAAGCCCCTTTTGCATAGCGATTTTTGAAGAAACAATACTTGCTACTCCATTTTCAGTCTTTGTTAAAATATCCAGCAACTCTTCTTTCGAGTTCCTTCTTTACCAAGATTTTGTTCTTTATAAGTTAACTGGTGAGCATTGGCTCATGTTTTTGCTTTTTACAACTAGTGCAACTTGAGACAGTATAAATTGTAATCATGCAGTACTCCCTTTTCGCACACGGTACTATTATCATACTATATTATACCACAAAAATCCCTCCGTCTATGCGACCTATTTTTTAAAAATTATTCTCAATCTCAATAGCATCATCCAAATCTAGTGTGACTTCACTCTACTGTTGCTTCTGCATCTTTTCATCTTCAGTGTCATCCTCGATCAAACCATAGTGAACTCTGAACTTTGTGATCAATCTCTTCAAAAATCTCGGGTGATCTGCCAAATATTTCTAGCACTTTTCGGACCTTGACCAAATCTTTTTCATCATTATAAGAATACCAAGCACCCGCTTTTTGATAATATCAAGGTCTGTCGCACTTTTAATCAACTCGCCTGTTTTTAGAAATCCTTCACATACATGCATATTTCATGAAAGCTTCCTTGCAGATGGCGGAGCAACCTTATTCTTCACAACCTTAATTTTTAGTTTCCTTACCAACATTGGTATCTTTTTCATCACCAGTTCCCTTGATTTCGGTATTCATCGAACATCCAAACGAACAGACGCATAAAATTTCAAGGCACGACCACCAGGTGTTGTTTCTGGATTTCCAAACATAATACCAACTTCTTTTCACGCAATTGGTTGATGAAAATCGCAATTGTCTTCGTTTTGTTAATAGAAGCAGACAATTTACGCATAGCTTGACTCATCATCCGCGCTTGCAAACCAACGTGACTATCTCCAATGTCTCCATCAATCTCAGCACGTGGTACGAGGGCTGCCACGGAGTCAATAACTACCAAATCTACTGCACCAGAGTCAATCAATTCTCCCAGCAATCTCAAGACCTTGCTCACCAGAGTCTGGCTGAGAAAGTAAGAGTTCATCAATATTAACTCAAGGGCTTGTGCATAAAGCCGGGTCGAGAGCGTGTTCTGCATCAATAAAAGCTGCAATACCACCTTCTTTTTGAGCTTGCGCTACTGCATGAAGAGCTACGGTCGTCTTACCAGAAGACTCTGGTCCATAGATTTCAATAATCCGCCCCTTTGGATACCCTCCTGCACCAAGAGCGACTATCTAGCGCCAAAGCTACCTGAACTCATGACTTGAACTCTTTGTTCAGCGCGCTCACCTAGGCGCATAATCGCCCTTGTCAAAATCTTTTTCAATATTTTTAAGTGCAGCATCTAGTGCTTTTTGACGTTCCTCGCCAAATTTCTTTGAAATTTCTTCTAATGTTTTTCACATTTATTTCTCCTGTATACTGATAAATTATTTTTACCCTATCTAATTATTATAGCATATTTTCGTTTTTAACAAAGTTTTTCGTAGCAAATTGAAAGCATGCAGAACGGCTATTTTATGTACATCTGTCCGACTGCAATCCCGCATATTAACTCATAGACTGAACATCCTCTGTGGTTGCTAAGCCGATATAAACTGTCCCTGCTGGATGTCCTTCTAAGCTATCTGGACCTGCCACACCTGTCAAGCTCACCGCATAGTCACTAGCGGTCAATTTTCTTGCCTGCTCTGCCATTTTCTCCGCTGTAAAAAGCCGAAACCACTCCATGCTTTCCCAAGTCTGCTACAGAAAATGCCCAGCATTCGGCTCTTTTCCCTCTATACTGTAGGTAACAAAGCCACCACTAAAGACATTTGAGGCTCCAGCAAAGTTTGCCAAAGTTGCTTGAAAAGAGTCCTGCAGTCAAACTTTCAGCTGCTGTGACGGTCTTTCCTGCTCTCCTCAGCAGTTCAAAAGCTGTTTGCCCCAGAGAATTATCATCTCCATAAGCGTAGAAAAGGTCTGCATAATGTTGTTTCTCAAAAGTCTGTACTGCAAGAAATTTTCTTTTTCTAAATGAGCAAACTTAACATCTGCTTCCCTTTTGACTGCCAGCCTTAGTGGACAATCGCAATGTCACTCTCCCGTCTTAGCATAAGGAGCAATGGTTGGATCGGTCTGATTATCAATTAAATCTCCTAAAAGGGTTACTAATTGACTTTTCACCAATACCAAAAAGAAACGCAAAAACTCTTGAATACAATTTTTGACCAGTTGCTAAACAGCGGAACCAGCTCATTATTTACCATAGGTTTTAATTCACTCAGGCGGTCCAGGCAGAACGACATAAGTCACGCCACTGACTTCAATCACGCCTCCCACCTGCAAGTCCGGTTTCGTTTTGGAGAGGAGTCGAGCTTTTCCACCATCTGAGCTGCTCGCTCATCATTGGGTGTTCACATAGTCTGATCTGCTTATGAAGAAACGGTCCAATTTCTCCGTAGCCATTCGGTCAAATACCAATCTACGATTTTAAGAATTTTTGACAAAGTCTGCTTAGTCAAGTCATCTTCTGTTGGGCCTAATCCTCCAGTTAAGATGACCAAGTACCTCGATTCCGAGCAATTTCTAAAATGGATAACAGACGAGCTTTTATTATCTCCGACCGCAGTTTGAAAATACATCTCACTCTCCCAGACTCGCTAATTTTTCAGATAAAAATTGGGCGTTTGTGCTGACAATCTGACCTGTCAGAATTTCAGTACCCACAGCAATAATTTCTGCTTTCATAGAACCTCCCTACCCATTACTATTCGCAATTGATTTTATTTTATCACATCTTAAAAACTGCATTTTAAGAAAAGAATCTCCCATAAATTAGCGAGAAATTTTTGATAAAACAAAGGTATTGTTCTTCATAGAATCCTTCACAAGCCATACAGACAATTTACTAATTTTTTAGCTCTGTATACAAATTGAGGAAGCTAATTTGATTTCACCTCAATGTTAAGATAAATCAACTAATCATCATCCATATCCGTTGCCAAAGAATCTGAAAAAGCCCACTAGATTTCTCAATGGACTATTGTTCTACCTGATGATAGAATTACACCTTCTTCTTTAACAAGTAAACAGCCCACCTAAGTGAACAAACCTGCAAATAATGCCAAGAATGAACTGTGACTACCTGTTGATGGGAGAATGGTCTTCTTTGGCTTTTCTGGTGTACTTGGTGGGGTTTGTGGTTTCTCTGGCGTATGACGATTCGTGATATTCATGCCTTCTACCTTCGCTATGTATCCTTCTGGTACCGCAACTTCTCCACATGTATAGTGATTTCCTTACCTGCTTCATATTTGGCACGTTGTTCAAAACTATACTCTGAACCAGTTGCTGCGCTTGCTGTTGCTTTGCTAGTATCTTTTTCCATTCTGCGTTAAATCTTTACTTGAATCTCTTTTGGACGAAGACCGTCTTTGTCATTGTCATCTTCCCAAGTCTTTTGACCTCGTCAAGTTTACTTTTCTGGAGTACGCTTGTTGGTAATCGTGTATTTACCGTCTTGAGAGTCTTTTTCAACTGATTGGCTGTTTCGTAAGATTCTACAGTAAACTTTCTTTGACATCATATTTGATTTCTTGACCGTTTTCATACTTCGGTAATGGTTTTTGACTCAAATGCCCAACCTTTTTCTTCTGAAGTTTTCAACTTCATCAACGATTGTGCTGCCTTTCAGAATTTGGACCTTCACTGTATCTGTTCGTTTGCCATCTTGGTTGTTAGCATCTTCCCAGACTTTCTTACCAGAAATGACGATTGTTTCTGGGTTCATGGGTGTTTGTGATTTCTTGACCCTTGATAGATGTTTCATATCCTGCTACAGCATCTTCCCTTGACAGAATAGACAATTTCTTGACCTGTTTCGTATTTTTGGAAGATTAGTAAAGGTATGTTTCCAAACATTGCCATTCGCTGGATCTGCTTCTGCGACTTTGATATCATATTTCTCAACTTCGGTAGTCACACCATCAACTGTCTTCATCAAATGAACCGTGATATGATCTGGACGTTTGCCGTCTTGGTTGTTGTTATCATTCCAAGTTTTCGTCACTTGATAATCAATCATTTTTGGTGTGTATTTGTTGGTAATATTGAAATCATTGATTTCGCTAGTATATTCAGAAACGACTTCTTCGGTCAGGCTATATTTAATAACCTTGCCTACTTTTGAATTTAGGAAGTTTAGTAAATACTGTAGACCACGTTCCGTCAGCTGCCGCTTTCACTTCTTTGGAAGCTACTTTTTCACCATCTGCCAAGAGATTAACCGTAATATATTTCGGACGTTTACCATCTTGGTTATTGGCATCATCCCAGTTCTTTCGTGGCTTTAATATCAATTGTTTCTGGTGTGTATTTATTGGTAATAGTAAAGCCTGTTTTAGCATCTCCGCTGATTTCAGTTGTATAACCAGCTACTGAACTCACTTCAACTACTTTATAATCAATCGGAGCTCCGCCTTTATCTGCATCTAAATCCGTGAAGTTACCTGCCCAGCCATTAGCTTCTGACAATTCAAGAGTTTTGCCTGTATCTTGACCGTCTGCTAAGAGCTTAACTGTGATAGAAGCAGGACGTTTGCCATCTTGATTGTCGGCATCATCCCAGACTTTCTTCACTGGAATTGGTGTTTTAGCAGGGGTATATTTATTCGTGAAGACAAGGTCATCTGGCTTGTTTAGAAACCGTTGCTTTTAATTCAGTGGCACTGATTTTCAACCTTGACTTCTACTTCTTGAATAGTTTTATCGTAAAGCATACCCGTTTCAGTTCCTGCAACTTCTTCAACCGTATACTTAGTGCGTACCGACTTGATTTTCATCGTAAGTCAATTCATCGAAAGCGAAGTTTCCGTCCACGTCATTGGTAACGGTTTGAACGACGCTACCATCTGCTTTCTTCAGAACAAAGCTATATTTTTCCTGCTTCGAGTATTTTTACCTTCCAACACTTTCTTACCAGCAATTTTTGCTTTGGTATCAGGTGCTGGAGTGTGGTGTTAGTAATCGTATAACCATCTGTAGCATTTCCTTCTACTTTAGATTGGTATCCTTCTTCAACCTCTACTTCTTTAACGGTATAATCGATAGTTTCCCATCTTTATACTGTTCCAAATTATCAAAAGTATGTTCTCAGTTATTTGTTTGATTTAAAGTTGCTTTCAGCTACTGTTGTACTGCCAGCCTGAAGTTCAACTTTCACTTCAGATCCTGTCTTACCAACCCATATTTGTACCTTAACAGAGGTTTTTGCTCTTTATTCGTAATGGTTTTAAGGGGTTGCATCATCCGATGTGATCGTGACAGATATGTTTCCGAGTTCAGCTCATACCCTGCAGGTGGTGTTACTTCGTAATTTCTATATTGACCCGGAACCAGCTTATCAGATGTTGCTTCACCATTTGCATCTGTAGTTAGCTCAAATGTTGTGCCATCTTTGAAGTTTTTGATTGAAAACGCTGCACAGCTAGCTTAGTTGTGTTATTTTCTGCATCGACTTTAAGAATACGAAGCTTACTCAATAAACTTCCCGAACCACTACCACTAGAAGTAGCATCGTGGAAAGTCTCAGTTGTGTTCATGGGTTTCTCCATTTGTAGTAGTGCCCTTAGCCTTGTTTCTAGAGAATACTACCAGGTATATAGGTAGATTTATACTCCAATTTATATTGAGTTTCTAATATCTCCTATGGCTAACTCAAATTTTTGTACTATTATCAGTAAGGGTTAATTTATCCTTGATATCTACCTCTTTTATAACTCCTTGTTGACCACCATATTGATCATATTCAACTTCATACAAAAGATGAAATGAGTCTGGAATAAGTGTACACCACTAAATCCCCACTTTTTGTCCAAAGTCCATCTTTTGTAAACAAAGTTTTTGTAAGTTCCTTTTTATGATTGATTCGAACATACCATTGAACAGTATTATCACTTCTTTAATAGCTGTTCTCCATTTACCAATTTCTTCATCTTTCAGAGGATTCGGTCCCGTAATTTCTATTTCAGTTGTTTGAACTTTTCCATCAACTGAAACTTCAAATTTATTCTTTTTCATCGTATTTTATGTTAGTAAAAACTAGCAGCCAGCTCCATTTTTACCCTTTTGATATTATAATGATTCTTGCTTCTTTTGTGAAAGTAACTTTAACCACTCCTCCTTGTTCGTTTGCATTAGGTGAAACGACTGCATTGACTATTACTTTCCCATTACTACCTTTTTATTTCAAATTTTGTAGCAGATGTAGTTTGTAGGAAATTTCATATTATCTGGCAATTTTATATTAAAATAATCACCTCTTTTTAACGTATTGCTATATGAAGAAGCATCCCACTCCATATTAATCTCAAATCGTTCATTATAGCGAAATTTCTGATTAGTCGACCCATCTTCATGAGATAATGTAAAATTGGTTATCTTCACATCAGGTTTTACCTCACCGGCAAAAATCTATGAACATTAGTAGCACCAAACACGGTAAATATTGCTACAATGATAAGAAATAACTTATCCATTTATGCTTCTTCATTGCACTACTTTCTCCTCAATAATATATCTACATAAATATTATAATTTTAATTTCCAAATAAATCAAGAGTTTTTGCCATTTTGAAAAATTTGGCATCTGTTTTTCGAAAGGCCTAGAGAACTACAAAAGCTGCACAAATGTTCAAACGCTTAACTCAGTCTCAAATTTAGCAGGAATTTATTTGTACCATCATGAATTTCAACAATATGAAAAATTGTCACACTAGCTTTAGAAGCTCAAAAGTTAAAAAGAGGTATGATGCTTTTAGCTGTAATATTAGATTAGAATTTGCCAAAATAATAACAAACGAATCGAAAAGGATTGGCCTATTAAAAATCACAAACGAACTTGAGTTACTACAAGATATGAAATATGAAAACATGAAATCAATCATTTCCACAGGTCTTAGCTTGATGACCTTTTTATCAACTAGATTCAAATCTTTTTCACGCTTTTGATTTTGGGCTAAAGAAAACCCAGACAGTTCTTGTTGTCTAAGTTTCTTTGGTTTTACTATGTTTAGATAGAATCAAATGATAAAATAAAGAAAACAAAAACTTTTAAAGAGATTCAATGATGTGGGCAGTTTTTGCATTTCTTTCTGCTTTTGTTTGCAGCACTGATGATCTATCTTAGCCAAAAATCGATTTCTGGCGTCAATTCTAATCTAGCGACAGCTATTCGGACAGTGGTCGTTGTTTTTAATGGCTTTGGGGTATGATCGTTTTGACCAAAGGACAACTCAGTCTCTTAACATCAGCAAGAAAAGTTGGACTTTTCTTGATTTTATCTGGATTAGCGACGGGCGCTTCCTGGCTCTGTTATTACCGAGACATTGCAGGAGGGAAAAAGCCTCCAAGGTCGTTCCTATTGATAAGCTTTTAGTGTTGTCCTCACACTCATTCTTGCTTTTATCTTTCTCCACGAGATTTTACTATGAAACCTTTGATTGGTAGCATTTTGATTACGATTGGAACTTTTTGGTCATGGTTTTGTAGTGATGTCATATCATCAAATACGGCAATATTACGAAAAATATAAAACAGTATTGGTCAATAAATATTCACTGACTGCTCATATAGCAGCTATTAACATCGTTTGTTTGCTTTTCTTGCTGGATTAAAATCGCAAGTCTCCTCATGGTCATTGACGAGACCTGCCGCCTGCAGGAAAGAAATAGACACAAACTGGTCCTACAAACTTGAAGTCTCGTCTCTTCATGTCTTTAGCCAGTTTTTCAGACAATGGAGTCTTGGAGGGCATCTGCTTGTAATCCTTTAGGATTGTCAATTGGTGTAAAGTCTACAAAAGACCAGAGATAATAATCAAAACTGCCAAATTCTGCCTGTATTTTTCAGAAAAGCTAGGGCGTTGGCACGTGTTGCATAGATTTTTCAGACGATTTCGGACGACGGCAGGATTTTGTAAAAATACCTTCTAACTCCGCGTCTGTCATGGCTGCCACCTGATGAGCATCATAGCCATGAAAAAGTTTGTCGAAAAGGCTGCTCGTTTATTGAGAATAGTCTCCCAAGATAGTCCTGCCTGATAGGTCTCTAGGCAGAGCAACTCAAATAAAGCCGCTCATCATGCAAAGGAATCCCCACTCTTGATCATGATAAGCGACATATAAAGGATTATTCTCTTTTACCCAGCTACACCGTTTCATCTTTTTCTCCTTTATTTTTACCAGCATTTTGAGAGCGGATTTGATATAGTTTTTCCGCGGTATCATTGGTTCCTTCAAAGAATTTCTTAATTTTCTTGAGTTCAGCCGCCTTGTATCCCAGAGCTAGCATGGCTTCCATGGCTTCTTCCAATTCTTGATTGTCACTAGTAGCTGCAACAGCAACTTGCTTAGGAGCAACACCTGTTGCCACAACCTTACCTTCTAAGTCCAGCACCATTTGTTGGGCTGTTTTCGATTTTGGAAATTTTGTCAGATAAGTAATGTCTGCTCAATGGCTTGCACCAAGCCAGCATTATCATCAGCTGCGATTATCGCAGAGCAGAAACGAAACTAATACCAGAAACCGAAATCAAATTGAGAAAAAGCTGCTTTTCATCCTCTGTGCGAAAACCGTAGAGGAGCTGGGCATCCTCTCTGACCACCTGATGAACAAAAACTTGAAGCTCCTGATTGACCTGACCTGAATAGGCATAGAGTTTGCCACATGCAGGATATAGCCAATCTGCCCCACCTCCACTACAATATATTTGGCTGTGATTTTGCTTAAAATTCCTTTTAAAATATTCGTACATGACTTCTCCTTTTTCCAACCTTTTTAGTATATCATATTTTCAACTAGAAAAAATTGAAGCTGTTGGAAAAACCTCACATTGGATAGAAAAAAGCTAAAAAACAGAGAATATGGTAACTCTCTGTTTTCAGGATATTTAGTATTTCCCCAATTCTCTCAGACTGGTATGATTTTCCTGAATCCGACGGAACATTTTTTCCATATCAGATTTAGTGAAGTTGACCAAAACGGGACGACCGTGAGGGCAGTTGCAGGGATTGTCGCATTGTGATAACTGAAAAATCAAATCACGTGCTGAATAGTCATCCAAACTGTGATTAGCTTTAATAGAGCGTTTACAACTCATCATAATAGCCAGCTCAGCGCGATATTTCTTGATAGAGACTTCCTTGGTTAGAAGGAGCATATCGCACATCTCATAAATACCTGATTCGATCTCCTCTTCCTTAAGCCAAATGGGATGTTCACGAAGAATAAATTGATTAGTTCCGTATTCTTCAAGGAAAACACCGGCTTCTTCCAAAAGAGACATACGTTGTTTCAGACGTAGCATATCATCGGCTGGAAATTCAAAGATATAGGGAACCAGAATCTGCTGCTGACTAGCATCTACATCTCCGATTTTTTCACGGTAATATTCGTACTTCACTCGCTCTTGAGCCGCATGCTGGTCAATGATATAGAGACCACTGTTTCCTTGAGCAAAAGGTAGGTACCGTGCATTTGCCCAAAATATTCCAATTCTGGAAAAGTTGAAGTTTCTTCTCCACCCAACTTATCTCAAAAGCTCTCTAAGCTCGCCTGATCCAGCTCTGGATGATCTAGTTGATTGTAAGAAGGAGATTGCCTTTCTAGCAAATTTGACAGAAGCAGCTTTTTGAATTGAGTTCAGCTGTATCAACAGATTGTTGGTCTAATCGGTCAGATTCCTCAAAAAGAAGGTTGGGCTTCTGACACCTGTGATTTCACAAAAGAAGTCATTTCTTTCTTTATCGTAATAGAGTCGGTTTTTCTTTGAGTGGGAGACTCGTCTGCTCAGACTTATTTGCTCGGTTAATGGTTGATTTTGCTAAATTTTTCCAAAAGCATCCGAATCAAATCCTGCTCTTTAAACTCGCAGAAATGAGCTTGCGAAATCAAGGCCATCAGTTCTCTCTTTTTGAAATCCGCACTTCTTGCTTGGTCGGATGAACATTGACATCAGCAAGATATGGGTCAATCCGAATATCAATCACAGCAATCGGAAAACGCCCCCACCATGAGCTTGCTACCATATCCATCTAAAATAGCTCGATTGAGCAGGAAATTCTTGATGTAGCGACCATTGATGAGAATGGTGATGTAATTCCGATTAGCCCTTGTTAATTCTGGCAAACTAATATGGCCTGATACTTCAAAATCCAAATCAGATGCTGAAATTTCAATCATGCTGTTGTTAATCCATAGATACCAGCAATTGCTTGACGCAAATTTCCTGTTCCTGCCGTCCGAGTCAACTCTCTTACCATCATTGAGCAAGATAAAAAGCGACCTCTGGATGTGCTAGACTCAAACGGTTCATTACATCTACAATGTGAGACAGTTCTGCTTGTTGACTTTTCATATATTTTTAAGCGAGCAGGTGTGTTGAAAAGAGATCTTCCACTCTTTGATTTTTGGTGCCTCTAGGACAGCTACTTGGTTCTATAGTTTCAATTTCTCACCTTGCGCAATCAGAAGCGTTCCATGTGTTCCATCATTTGTCGCAGTTTCAATCGTCAAGCGTGAAACAGAAGCAATAGACGGAAAGCGCCTCGCCCCTGAAAGCCCAATGTCCGAATTCGAAAAAGGTCGGCTTGTTTCTTAATTTTACTAGTAGCATGCCGCCGCAGCCAAAGGAAACCTCCTCATGCTCAATTCCTTCGCCATTATCGATAACTTTAATGCTCTTGAGTCCCTGCTTTCAATCTCAACTATAATCTGAGTTGCATTAGCATCAATAGAGTTTTTCTATTAACTCCTTGACAACGCTGCCAGGCCGCTCAATCAACCTCACCCGCCGCAATCTGATTGGCAAGATTTTCTGGTAGTTCAATAATTTTTGACATAGTTTTTCTCCGTAAGTATTCTAGCTACTATTATAACATAAAGCTGTTTTTCTATCAGAAGTCTGGTGTGAGGGGCCTGGACCAGCTTCTCCTTTTTAAAGAAACCAAATAGACAAACAAAGCAACCACTTAGGTAAAAAGCCCTTGTTTTTCCTAGTCGAAATAATGTTTAATAGATTTAGGAAGAGGAGGTAGTTAGTATCCTCTTGGTATGAACGAAAATCAGCAACAAGCTAACATCTGGAAAGAAGGGATGTTTATGAAAGTTCAATTGCATATTGACGAAAAAGTTTTCAGAGGAAAAAGTCATTATTGAAGCACCGGCTTTTGTCAGACGCCATTCAGCAATCGCTGAAATTTGCTCAACAACTCGATAAAAAAACAAAGTTATTCGAGCTAAAAAGAGGAAGAGATTTACCTATTAGATACTGCTGAAATTCAGCGGGTTTTATATTGAAAACCGCCAAGTTTGGGCTGAAACAGCGACAGACAATTATCACATAGGGCTCCCACTTTATCAAGTTTTTGGAATTGCTTCCTGCTGATTTTCACAGATTTCCCAATCTGAAATCATCAATACCAAACAGATTGATCATCTGAAAATTGACCGGCAGCGGTCTGATCTAGATTACACTAAAAAAACGGTCAGATAACTTATTCATCTCGCCGTTATCTCAAAGCTATAAAGGAGAAATTACAACTATGACATTATTCAGAGATGCTCTAGGAGGCATTGTTATCGGACTCCCTCCTATCCGTCATCTTTTTCTTACTTTTTGCACCTGCCTATCATCCGCTCAACCCCTTATTCAGCAGTTGGTCTTTGGATGGAACAGTATCATATTCACGGCGCCTTAGTCGTTCTCTATTGCGCAGCTATATGGGGTCTAATCGGCTTACTCTTTAGCTTAGGAAAAGAGCTTTTCAAAAAGATTGGAGCATCCTCAACAACTATCTGTCACTATGGGCTTATGATTCTAGGATTTATTCCCTTAGCTCTTTTAGCTGGCTGGTTTCATGAACCCATTTTCATCTCTACAGTTGATTTTGGAATTTACTGTTGTTTATCTTATCCTTTGGGCAATCCTGTCTTATCTGACTAAAAAGAAAAATTGAGAAAATCAATCATCACTTAAAGGAACAATGCAAATAGTAAGAACAACCGCTGTGAAAAAAACTCACGGCGTTATTTGAGCCTAACTAAAAATGCAGATTGATAGAAAACATCATAGCTTGCATAAATTGTTGTGGTTTGAAGATTAGACCCTAGCTGCAATTCTGTATGACATTTCAGCAAATTGAGCTGTTAGCCAGCCACACCCCACTATAGCTTCAACATTTTAAAGTTTCTTCTTCAGCTCTGCCACAGCCAACATCACTTCCATTGGGGTCATATTATAAATGTCCAACTGCGCAACTCGTCTAAAATAGGTGATTCGAGTTATTTCTGGAAATAAAGATATCTGCTCAGATACTTGATTTTCCTTACTATCATTAGCTCCTTTATTAGAAGGATTGAGAGATGACTTCTCATTTGCTTGGCTTTCTAATCGTGTCAATATTTGATCCGCTCTTGTCAACAAATCATTTGGCAAACCTGCAATTTTTGCTACATGAATCCCATAAGATTTATCAGCAGGTCCAACTTCAATCTTATGAAGAAATGTTACTTGACCATCTTTTTCTAGGGTTGCTACATGGACATTTTCTAGTTGTGTCAAGCTAGTTGACAGTTCTGTCAACTCGTGATAGTGAGTCGCAAAAAGTGTCTTGGAGCCTGTCCGATTGTGAATATACTCAATAATCGCCTGAGCAAGCGCCATGCCATCATAGGTCGCTGTTCCTCTTCCTAACTCATCGAAAAGAATGAGTGAATTTCTGTTGCTTGAGAAATAGCATGGTTCGCTTTCCATCATTTCAACCATAAAGGTTGATTGTCCAGAAACCAAGTCATCCGCTGCACCAATTCGAGTAAAGAGTGCATCAAAAATCGGCAATTGAGCGCTTTCAGCTGAAACATAAGAGCCCATTTGAGCCATAATCACAATGATTGCTAACTGCCGCATATAAGTTGACTTCCCACTCATATTTGGACCTGTAATTAGCTGAACATTAACATTCTCGTCCATTGAAATGCTATTAGGAATATAGGTTTGTGCACCCATAACTTTTTCTACGACCGCATGCCGCCCTTTATCAATTTGGATAGAGCGCTGCTCAGTAAATTCTGGTCTCCTAAAGTGTTGCTTTTTCAGCTACAGTTGCAAAAGCTTTGCAGCTACATCAACCGTTGCCAGAGTTTGCGCCAAGGATTGCAGACGTTTGATATATTTACCAGCTTCTCACGAATGCGCATAAAAATCTCGTATTCCAAATTAGCTGATTTTTCACGCGCTTCAACATCTCGCCTTCAATACGAGCCAGTTCTTCCGTACCAAAACGCTCCGAATTTTTCAAAGTTGCCTTGCGGAAAAAATAACTGGGTACGTGTTCAAGCTGGGAATTGGTGACATGGAAATAATAACCATCTTTTTTATTGTAATCAATCTTCAGGTTGTTAATTCCACTAGTTTCTCTTTCTTTCGCCTCAATATCTGCAATCCAGCTCGTTCCATCTCGCATGACCACTCGATACTTGTCCAAAGTTTCATCAAAACCTGTTTTAATAATATTACCCTCTGTAATGACATTTGGAGCATCCGACGAAATTGCTGACTGAATCAAGGCCGCCAATTCAGGAATTTCATCCAATTTAGCAATCAAATCTTCCAAAACTGGGCTGTCAATTCCTTTTAAAATTCCCTTAATTTGTGGTACATGACTCAATGTCGCAGCAAGTTGTAATAAATCTTTCGGATTGGTCTTGCCAAACGAAACCCGACTGGCTAAACGCTCAATATCATACACTCCTTTGAGACTGTCTGATAAGTCACTGCGCTCAAAGAAATGATCTAAAAAGACTTGCACTACATCCTGCCGCTTGACGATTCGCTCTTTATCAATCAACGGACGTTGAATCCACGCTCTCAACAATCGCGTTCCCATAGCTGTCTTGGTCTCATCCATCAACCAATAAAGGCTACCGTGCTTCTTTCCTGTCCGAGCATTCTCTGTTAAATCCAGACTTGCCATAGTTGAGTAGTCCATCTGCAAAGAAATCTTTGACTTCATAATGATGAACTTGTTTCAAATGACTAAGCTCACGTAGCTGCGTTTTATGAACATACTCTAATAACTTTCCAGCTACTTGGTGCTCTAGCGGTGACAAGTCCTTTCCTAGTAGCTGAACATCATCAAATGTAGTTTCTACTCGCGATAAAAGGAGATTCATTTGAGTCTCCAATACTTGGTGCTCCATTTCAGGCAATTCATACCCTAAGACCACTTCACGCGCTCGCAGGTTTCGGATTTCTCCACAGACTATGTTAAAGTCACTAAGACTTGTGACTTGAAATTCACCCGTTCCCACATCCACATGAGCCAGCCCATATATACCTGACGGCTTGCTCAAAGCCACTAAAAAGTTATTCCTGACTGTCTGGTTTGAAGAGATCACTACTGTCCCCGAGCCAATCACCTGTACTACTTCGCGTTTGACTACTCAACCGCTTTTTGGATCTTCCATTTGCTCTGCAATCGCAACTTTATAGCCTGCTTCAATTAAGACATCAATGTATTGCTGCACCGAATGATAAGGAACTCACTGCCATTGGGATTGGATTTTCCGAGTTTTATTGCGGCTAGTCGAGAGCAATCTCTAAAATCTGTGCCGCATTGGTCGCATCATCATAGAATAATTCATAAAAATCTCATGCGAAACAACAAAAAGCATCTGGATAATCTTTTTATATCTAAATACTATTTGCATTCCTGGAGATAGTTTTTCTTTTTGTCATTCTCATCCTTTCTGTTGGTTGATAGTGATAAGAGTGGGATAGAAATCAATAGTTTCGTTAGAACTTCGATTTCATCGTCCCACATCACATAGCTGGAGTGGGACAGGACTCATCTTGAAAATTTTCAGTTCGTCATCTCACCCCGCAAAGGCTTGCTCAACAGTCTGAAAGACTGTTGAGGTGGTGAATAAAGAAAACAAAGTTTTTGTCAAAAGTGTTTTTCCGAACCTGAAAACAACAGCACTTTTGAGACGTGTTTCGCAAGTTCTATCCGCCACCTCAAAGCATTGCTTTGAGCAATCAGCTACTGCGTCTTGTTGACTACATAAACAAAAGGAAGCTGGGCTCTTTGTCCCAGCCTCATCATTCATTCTCTTAATCCATTTTCTCAGAGCTGCTCTTCCATTTGTTTTGCAGCTGCTGTATCACGACAGATAACTAAGAGCGTGTTAGCCCTGCTACCGTTCCTAAAATCAGCTCACCTTTATTGGCATCCACAAAGTTAGCCAGAATAGAAGCATCTCCTAAGCGAGTATGAAGAACAAGGAAAATTCCGTGAGAAACACCCTCTACATGATAAGACAAGAACTCAACCAAATCGATTTTATTTGTTTCATCTGCTAAAACATAATAAACTTCATTGTTTTTCTTGGCTTTCGTCAATCCAATTTCACGTAAGTCCCGAGAGAGGGTTGTCTGTGTTACAATGATGCCTTGTGCCTTTAAACGATCCTGAATATCTTTTTGTGTACTCAGTTTTTCTTCCTTAATCATTCGCTTAATTAGTTTATGACGTTCACTCTTTTTCATTTTATCCTCAATAATGTATATTTATACTCAAAAATTACTATATTGAAGATTCGTCAAAAATATGTTAAAATATTAGTAAAAAGACCCAAAGGAGAAACCATGGATAATAAACAATTGATTGCAAGTGAACTGGCTGAGGTCATTGACAGCTAGACCAAGACGCTATTTTAAATTTACTAGAAAAACCAAAAAGCTCAGATTTAGGTGATATTGCTTTTTCTGCCTTTTTCTTTAGCGAAAGTAGATGACAGCGCCTCAAGCGATTGCAGCAGATATTGCAGATTGATTCAACAAACTTTGAAAAGAAAGTAGTGGCAACTGGTCCTTATGTTAATTTCTTCCTTGATAAATCAAAAATTTCAGCTCAAGTTATCAAAGAAATTGTAGAAGGAAATAACTATGGGCAGCAAAATGAAGGAAATGGAGAAAACATTACCATTGATCTCTCAGCCCAAACATTGCAAAACCATTTTCAGTTGGTCATTTGCGCTCAACTGTTATTGGTGATGCTCTTTTCTAATATTTTCCGTAAATTGAGTGTACAACATTCATTAAAATCAATCACTTTGGGTGACTGGGAAAAACAATTCGGTCTTGAAATGGTGGCCTATAAAAATGGGGCAGCAAAGAAAGCCGTCAAAGCAAATCCAATTGATGAATTGTTGAGACTGCACGTTCGTATCAATGCGGAAATCGAAACAGATCCTGAGCTTGATGATGAAGGTCGCCTCTGGTTCAAAAATTAGAAGACAGTGATCCTGAAGCTACTGAATTGTGGCAATGGTTCCACGACGAAAGTCTGAAAGAAATTTAACCGTATCTACAAATTGCTTGGCGTTGAATTCGATAGTCTAGCTGGTGAAGCCTTCTATAATGACAAGATGGACGAAGGTGTCAAAATCATGAAGAAAAGGATTGTTGGAAGAGTCTAAAGGGCTAGCATTGTCAGCCTTGATGATGTCAATCTGCCACCAGCTATGATTAAGAAATCTGACGGAGCAACACTTTACATTACACAGTGATATTGCGACGAGCTATGACCGTGCTCGCACTTACAACTGCGTTAAAAACATTTATACCCGTAGAGTCAAGAACAAAGCTAATCACTTCAGACAATTAAAAGCCGTTTTTGAAGAAGATGGGATTTGACTGGAGCGATGATATGATTCACGTAGACTTTGGATTGGTCACAAAGAACCGCCAAAAATTGTCTACACGTAAAAGGAAATATCATCCTTCTTGAGCCAACTCTTCAGGAGGCTATCAGTCAGTGCTAAATCACAAATTGAAGCCAAAAATCCTGACCTTGAAAACAAAAGCTGTTGCTCGTGCTGTCGGGGTGAGGCTGTCAAATTCTACGATTTAAAAACAGACCGTCGCAACGGTTACGACTTTGATTTGCGAAGCCATGGTATCCTTTGAAGGAGAAACAGGTCCATACGTCCAATACGCTTATGCACGTATCCAATCAATCGCTATCGCAAAGCTGACTTCAAGCCATAGTGCTGAAGCAACATACAGCCTAGATGATGCTGAAAGTTGGGAAATCGTGAAACTCTACAAGATTTTTGCCCGTGTTGTCAAACGTGCAGCTGACAATTATGACCCATCACTCATTGCAAAATATAGCGATCAGTCTTGCACACATTTAACAAACATTCTACGCACACACTCGTATCTTGGACGAAGGCCCTGAACGTGACAACCGTCTGGCTCTCAGCTACGCAACAGCTGTTGTTCTAAAAAGAATCTCTTCGATCTTCTCGGCGTTGATGCTCCAGATGTACTTTCCTAACCTATCAAAAATCCTATCGGTATTTACAACGATGGGATTTTTATCTACATTCCGTATAATTCTTCAATTTTCAGACCAGATTCGTTTGACGTCTTCATTCAAAGCCACGAAGTTCAAAATGTATCCAAGACTGGAAAAATTAAATCGCTCTGCATATTGCTTTAGCTGTTAGACAATATTGGTTGTTAAAAGTACGATTGCCACTGCCATAATGCCAAAAACAGCGCTTGTAATTCTCTTCAAAAGCGATAAAGTCACCTAAATCATTGGTAGAATCTCCACATCTCCATTATGCCAAACCATTCCACACTTCTAAGTGGGTTGGCAAAAGGCTGACAAAAGGACTGAGATATGCGTAAAATGGTCGCTCACTCTTTCACCATATCTTTTATATCCACCTGCTCAATCTCAACATTTTCATATCGCTCTTGCAGCAGACAAACGTTTGATAAAACTCGCTGTGTTGCCATAGCTAGATATAAACTAAGGAAATTTTTCATATTTTCTCACTTTTCTAAAAATAAAACACATCTATCATTCTCTTAAAATTTTTAAGCTGATAGATATGTATCGTCAACTATTGAATTTCTTCTTTTGCTAAGTCTTGTTGCTGCCGTTTTCATCTTGAAAAAGACAATAACAAGGAAAAAGAATAAATGCAAAATAAATAATGGTCAAAACTCATCTGATGGGATTGCTGTGGCACGCATCGTTTGATCTTTCAAAAGATTGTTGGTGGCATACCACCAGTATAATTGTAAATTGTCCCAATAATTCCTAATACACACATAAGCAATATACCCAAAATTAGCGTATAAAAATGTTTTTCTTGACGATAAACGTGTAACAATCAACAATAAAATTGAAGGACAACTAATATTTTTATGCGAATATTATGAAAGACAAGACTCTCTCAGTTACTTCCACGATTTGCTTCACATTTCAGACAGTCCTTTATGAGAACTTGTATTGTTATTTTTCACTGCCAAAGCTCACAGTGCAAAAAGATGATGGGCAAATGCTGATGAGTGTCAGCAAAGACATATAGATAAATTGGTCGTTTTCTCACAGTAATCACTCCTCGTTGTGAAAAGTTTTTCAGTTGTTATTATAACGTAAGCAGTCAAAATGGCAACAAAATAAACGAAAAGTTTCTACTAGTGTCGCTCAAACCAAAAGCCCCTCAACTACCAATCAGGGGCCTGTTTCATTCGCTATTGAACTAGTTCAAATACCCAATTCATCGTTATATTGAGCAATCGATACGGTCAGCAGAAAAAGCCTGCCTTTTACCGTATTGACAAGAACTTTTTCAAAGCCAGACATCACGGTCTTCATAATCCGCAAACATGCATTCTTTTTGTTTTCGTATAATCTTCCAAGTCAAAGAAGCGTCATGAACCAGTCTTTGTTGATCAATTCATTGTAAAAGTCGCTCCAGCGTCTTTCTTACCAACTGCAGAACAGCATCACTGACAATGAAATCAACCAGCAGTTTTAATTGCTTTACGAGCATAGAATTCACTTGACTTATAAGCTTCTTTGGCATACAAATCAATAACTGTTTTCAGAATCTTCACCGAGATATAAATATTGTCATCTGACTAATTCATGAATTTCAACATTCACACGTCTGAAGTACCAAGCGTTAAAGCACCATTTAGCATGAATTTCATGTTACCAGTACCCTGAAAGCTTCTTTAGAAGCAAGGAAATTGCTCAGAAATGTCACCGGCTGCAATTGAAGCTAGCTGCTGTTACATTGTAGTTTTCAATCCTGACTGACTACAGTATGGAGAAAACTTCTGGGTCGTTAGCAATTACTTCTGACAACCGACAAAGTTAAATGAATAATATCGCATAATCGTGTGTGCCGGAGCAGCTTTCCACCAAAAGAGACTATGATTGGACGTGCAGGAATGTTTCCAGCCTTGATATCAAATATTTGTGAATGACATAAAAAGAGCATTCATTTTGTTGGCGTTGTGTACTCGTGAAGGCGTTTGATTTGGATATCAAAGATCGATTCAGGATTGATTTCAACACCAGTTTGCTCTTTCAAGTGACGAGCTAATTTCCGTTTTGTTGTGAGCTTTTGATCAGTTCAGCTTTCACATCAGCCTTACCAGAAAATTCAGTAAGTCTTCTAATTTTGAGACATCTGGTGCCAATCGCGGCCCAATCAAGCTATCAATGTAATTTGACAAGCGTGGTTGCGTGCATGAGCCAGCGACGGAGGTGATTCAGTTCGTTTTATTGTTAATTTCTTTCTGGATAAATATCGTAAAAGGCTGGAGTTCGGGTTTTCAAGATTTCTGATGAAGGCTGCAACCCCAGTGACACTATATCCATAGTGAATATCCATGTGAGCCATGTGTATCGATCGTGTTCATCAATGATTTGATCAGCTGGATCTGCGTATTCATCCTTCACGCGCTTATCCAATTCTTTGATAGATTGGACAAGTGTGGAACAACTTCTTCCAAGAAATCAAGCGGCGTTTTCAAGCGCTTCACAAGAATGTGTGGTTTGTATAAGCCGTCATATTCTTAACGATGTTGATTGCTTCATCAAGAGAAATGCCACGTTCTGTCAGAGACAGAATCATCTCTGGAGATGACCATAGATGGGTGTGTATCGTTAATTTGGATAACAGCATAGTGAGCCAGAGGTGCTACCTTTTTCCAATCAACTTCATCAATAATCAATTGTGCGCCATTTGACACCTCAAAGTATTGTTGGAAGATACGGGCAATTCACCTTGCTATACTATCATCTGGATAAAGGAATGGTCAAATTACGAGCAATATCTGTCTTATCAGTCAATCCCTCTTTAGTGTACTTGCATCTACTGGGTCAAGGTCGAACAGACGAAGACGGTTTTTAGTAGCTGTTTTATAACCAGGCACATCAATGTCATAAGAGTTGATGTTAAAGTGAAATCAACAAATGGTACTTGATAGCTACGGCTTGATTTTACCAACCAATTTTGCTCTGTAGCCAGAAGTTTGGTACTGTTGTTTGCTCATTGTTTTTCAAAACTTGCTGGAACAGACCAAAGTGATAGTTCAGACCTACACCGTCTCCATTCAAACCAAGTGTTATGCAATAGAATCAAAGGAAACAAGCAGCCAGACGTCCTAAACCACCATTACCAAGTGAAGGTTCTAATTCGACTTCTTCCGACTTCAATCAAGTCTTTACCAGCGTCTGCTAATTCTTTTTGACATCATCATCAAAGACCAAAGGTTAATGAGGTTGTTTGATAACAGTTTTCAATCAAAATTCTGCTGAAAATGTATACAATTTCTTTTTACCGGTATTAACTGGATTTTTGCTACTAGCCAATTTTGTATAGTTTAAAAGGGCATATACAATTCTTCATTGCTGCATGCAAGTTTCTTTTTGATAAGTTTGTTGGATAAATTCTTGTAAATTTGACATTTTTCTCCTACCTGAAAAGAAACGTTACAATTCATTCTCTTTCTTTAATAATTTTATTTAAACGACGATATGTTTTTGTTAAGCTATATAATTTTGCCTCAATCACAGGGTCCAAATTCATCTGCTGTCATGCACATGACCAATTGCCACCGATAGTTGATGGATAGATTTCATACGAGCTGAACTGTCTAACTCTAGTAAAATCTTGCATGTTTGCAGTGCCACCATAAAGCTGACAGAAGCAAAGATAGTTCGTAACATTGCATGAGGAACTGTTTCATATTCCTTCACGATTGGTGTATTGGAGCCACTATACTCAGTGTAGCACTCAATCTCATCACGGTACCAACCAAGAACAGTATTGTTGTCGTGTGTCCCTGTGTACATAACAGAATTGTTCGGAGCAAGATATGGGCTCATCAGTATTTCACATCATTTGGATTAAAAGGCGAATTGACTTTCATACCAGGGAAACCTGTCATGAAAGTAATCCTTCGTCGGTCATAAAAAGCCTAAGTCCTCAGCTAAATAATGCAGGTCACCCAACTCTTCTTCACTGCTTAAACAATGATCAGGTCCCTTAACCCATTTACCAGGAGCTGCTGTATCGGAGCCAGCAGGATTTCCCAGTAAGATTCTGATCACGCAGTGATCAGCCCACACACCTACATCGTAGATCTGGAAAGCTTTCGCACACGCGATTCACCAACTGTCTCCGTCTTTACGTCCATTGTCGCTGTGATGCCAAATTGGATTTCAAAGTTGACCAGTGGCAGAAATTCGTCTGGCGGACATCCTGCTAGCACATGTTAGGCTGTCCTAGATGCATCTGTCGTAAGAAAATGCGGTTGCGCCCACACCTCACAGCCTACATTGCCACACATTAAGTGATGGCGATAGCACGCCAACGATTTGCCATGATGTTCGTTAGCATAGTCCAATTCTAGCATTGTTTGAAGAGAGATATTGCGTAACACGATGATGGGTCAGTCGATCAGCCCAGCTTTTCGATAAGTTGCCATTAGACGCTTCACGATGACGTACCGCTGCATCTCGCCATTCGGTCCAAGCTTTCAGAGTCGAAATGCCTTTAATCGCCATGTATTCAACAAACTACTTCAGACCATGACGCATTATCTGCTGCCAAATCATAGGCTGCTTCAAGTCTGCACGTTCTGCAAACGCGTTTGCACAGCTCGAAAACCGCCTGCGATTGTCAAACACTTTCGCACCAGCTTCTTTCTAACTTGGATCTTGACCAAAAGTCTAATCCTTCAAGATCACTTTCTTTTACAAAGCAGTCCCTTCTTCAACCAGTCGGTCAAAATCATTAAAATGTGTATCGTGGAAAATGCAGAGAATGATTGGTGAGGAGAATCTCCATAGCTGCGATTTGTGCAAGGCAAAAATTTGCTTGCATAGCGTCAGCTTTTGGTCTACGAAAATCTTTCACAAAATCGTAAGCACCTCTTTCCAAAATTAGGCCCGATTCATGCTGAGGAAGAGAAAAAGTGCGCACACCACTTTGACGCCTTTCTATCTTAGTGAATCACCTCAATAAACTCTTCTGTTAGCCTTGTAATCCCAAGTTGATTTGCAGGATGATAACTTAATCCGTCTGTGTGCAAACCATTTTCTAGTTTTCTCAAAAGTGTTGCAACACGTGGACTATGTGGCACTACTTTCAGAGATTTTCACATGCACCAAGATTTTGTAAAACTGTTTAGCGTAGTAACCATATTTAAATTGACTATTCCATTATTTTTGATTCGATAGAATAAATCCTTGCGAAACGTAAAATGTTGAAAAGTGCTGAAGCAGTTCTTGGAACCAGGAGTGACGCTAGTGTTGTCAGTAGCACACGCAGCGATATTAAATCAGCTTCTTCTGGTGATGGTACTCACTGTTTACGTAGAAAAACAATACATAAGAAAGCTGCTGCTGCTTTTGAAAGAAATGGAACAAAAGTTACTATTAAAACTGGCGACCAACTTAGGTCTGAAAATCTTTTCACTTGACAACCAATCTGGCAAAGCTCCAGACTGGTATGATGTTCCATATGACCGTGTAGGTAGTCTCGGTTCGGACGAAATAACTTTTCTGAAATGAAACTGATAAAGGTTCAATGACAGATGATACCACCAAAAGCACTCGTAAACTGTAACAAAAGGGTAAAAACTTTATGGCGCACCTGCTGTTATCGAAACATTAGCTATGTACTATATCAAAGACCTTGTCTCTAAAGTTCTAACCACATTTGCTGAATTAGAAGAACTGGCAAAAGAGCAAACATGCTACTAACGGAAAAATGGCAAAACAACTGCTTTCTCGTGACTGACAAACTTCTATTATGCTTACGGTCTTTAGCGCTATGGTGGTATGGCTGTCTTTTGGTAAGAACGGTACTGATCCCTAAGATATTGACTGGGTCGCAAATGACGGTTCTATACAAAGTGTTGAATACGCTTAAAACTTGGTATGCAAAATGGCCAAGGAATGCAAGATATAGAAGGTGCCGCAAACTTAATTCAAACTCAATTCCAATCAGGTAAAACAGCTGCCATCATTGAAGGCCCTTGGAAAAGCTCAGTCAAAGAAGCTAAAGTGAACTATAGTGTGTTGTACTATTCTACACTTCCAAATGGTAAAATATCAAACCTTTGTGGTGGTGGTAAAAGCTTTGGGTCATCCCCGCAGGATCTAAAAATGCAAAACAGCTCAAAAGTTTGTCTAACTCTTGACTCGACTGAACAACAAAAGCTCTATGATGCTACAAACGAAGTACCTGCAAACAGAGGTCTCGTAAACATGCTGAAGGGAAAAATGATGAATTACACTCAGCTGTTATTAACAATCTAATCCAATGCTCAACCCATGCCAAATATCTCTGAAATGAGTACTGTATGGGATCCAGCGTAAGTATAGCTCTTTGATGCTGAGTGGTAAAAAGATACAAAACCGGCTGCAAATGACGCCGTTGATGTGATTAAAAGATATCTATCATCCAAAAATTTGTATAAAAACAGATTTGAGGTAGGATAGAACTCGATTCGGCAGCACCAGTCGAGTTCTATATTTTAGACAAAAGGAGGCTCTGATGACTACACAACAACAGCCACGTAAAGCATTGCTGCCTCCCTCATCCCTAGGACTTGGGCAAATATAATAAACAAAGCAAAAGGGGCTATCTTTTTAGGAGTTACCATCTATTTTTGCGATTTACTTTTTCGCCATTGCTGCTCCTGAGTTAGGAAACTTTAACTGACTTTTGGTGAGGTGCCTGGACGCTGATAACTCTTTTCATGCTGATTCGTGGCATTCCACTTTATTCTTGTCATTGTTTATTTCATCTTTTGTATGCTCCCAATTTAAAAAGATGCTTATACTATTGCGAAACGTTGAATAATGATTATCCAGTTCACGACTTTCAAAAGATATGTTAAAAAGGAATCTACGCTAATGGTTTTCCTCACTATTGATATTCCTTCATATATTGCAATGACTTTTGCTATCATTTTCCCCGTATTGTCACTCTTTTAATCACCTTTACAACCATATTTCCAATACTTTGCCTCCAACCAAGCTCTTGATTGGGTTGGCGTGACAAAGCTTCACCTAATATTTGGCGACTTAGCACTTTCCGTTCTGCTGGGTCGTTCTTGTTGGACTATTATCTGGGCACTACCGCCCTCAACTGTCCAAATCGTTGTTGGTATTTTTACCGCTATTATTCAAACCAACCATTTATTAAAGAAAACGCATTTTCGGCGTTATCTTTCCTACTGCCTTGGCCGTCCTGTAGCATTTATCACTATCCTAACTTTCGAGTAACATGTTCAACGATAGTATCGGTGCGATCAATACCCAAGTCATTCCGCTTCTTGGTAAAGTTTTGCCATTCTTAAATGGACATCTGATTCCTTGGAAAACAGATCCAACCTGGACTAAAAATTGCTCTAATTATGATGCAAGGTTGGCTTGGATTCCTTATATCTGTGTATTGACACTTGGTATCTTGCAATCCATTCCAAACGATCTCATGAAGCAGCTTACATTGATGGTGCAAATGCATGGCAAAAAATTCCGCAATGAAATACTTTCTCCAATGATTTTAGCAGTTGTACTGCCCCACACTCATCAGTCAGTATCACTTTCAACTTCCAACAACTTCTCTATCATGTAGCCTCTTTCAATGATGGCGGTCCTGGTACAGTTGGGGTGTGGTGCAGGTTCGACCGACATCCTCATTTCATGGTTATCGTTTAACGACATGGTGCAGCTCCTCAATACTCAATAGCTGCTGCGGTAACACTTATCATTTCTCTTATCGTGATTTCAATCCATGATTGCGTTCAAGAAACTGCATGCATTTGATATGGAGGATGTGTAAGATGAATAATTCTATTAAATTTAAAACGCCGTTTAAACCACTTTTTAACTTATTTCATCTAGTGGCTTTGTCTATCTACATTATCATCTCTCTTGATTACGATTATGTCATGCTTTCCAAGACAGGGAATGTCCTTGCGTTTAAGCTGGATACAGATATTAATTTTCAGCCTGTAGAAAACTTTAGCAAGCTTTTACCGAAACTCTTATGGGACCTGTACTTTTGACACTTTAATCATTAGCATCTTGACAATGATTATCCAAACAAGTAGCAGTTGTACTAGCTGGTTACGCTTTATAGTCGTTATAATTTCCTCAGCTAGAAAACACAAAGTTTTGGTTTTCTCAATCATTCAATGGGTAGCCAACAATGACGCCCTGACCGCCTTCTTCGTTATGGCTTTTGATGTTAAATGCGCCCAACCACAGTTGGTCTTCATCTCTCCTTATGTCTGCTGGTGGTATCCCACGAACGCTTGGGCTCATGAAAGGGTACTTTGATACTGTACCCTATCTCGCTTGATGAGTCCGCTAAATTGGACGGAGCTGGGCACTTTCAGACGCTTCTGGAGAACCTTATACATCGCCACCCGTTCGTCCAATGATTGCTGTACAAGCCTCTGGCTTTCATAGGGGACCATTCTGGAGACTACATCTTATCTAGTTTTTACTTCGTGAAAAGAATTCTATATAGTTGCTGTTGGTTTACAAACCTTTGTTAGTGATGTAAAGACCTGAAGATGCCTACTTTCAGCAGGTGCCATCTTGATTGCCCTTGCCAATCTGTATCTTATTCTTCTTCCTACAAAAGAACTGTATCTGGTTTTAACAAGTGGTGGGACAAGTGTGATAATCTGTCCACCTCTTTTATTTAGGTTATGTATGATAGCTAATAGATTTGACCATATTAGCTGTCACCTGATTATACTTTAGAAAGAGTGCTTATGCTACCTCATCCATTTAATTATTTTCCAGTATTTATGGTTTTAAAAAGCCTTTTGCTAATCGGAAATTGCTGACATGGTTTCAGCTGATTTTCACTAGTGTCTTTTAATTTCTATATCCATGATACCAATTGCGATTCAAAATGCTTCAATCAAAAAGTTACCCATCACCACTTTTGTAGACGTGTTGTTTTTTGACTCGCTAACGAAAAGAAACGATGGTTGATATTGTAGAGAACGCTAAAATAGAAAATCATCAATTTAGCTATTCTGGGCCAGCAAGCAACTCATCAATAGCAAACAGGAACTGTCTTTCTTGGAAAAGAGAATGCACCTTTAGAAGAAAAGTTAACGCTTGCTTTGAGCGAAAATTGGGTTATTAGTAAAAGAAAGGAAGAAAATCTAGCAGAAATTCAATACCAGTATATTAATCAAGCTGCTTTGAAAGATAAAAGCCGCTCTGAGTGCTTGCACTTTCTCAAGACTGGTTCCAACAAAAATCGTGTGACAGTCAGGTCTATTTTTGGTCTCTGATTTCAGGATTTCTATTGGCATTAAACTTCTTTATTGTCCTTCTAGGTGCTACTTTTTCCTTTATTTAACGAAAAATCCTGTCTCTTTCCTTTAAAACAGTCAAAGAATGCTATCACTTTGCTTTTGAACTGTTTGGGATTGCTAACTGATTGCTGCTGCAGCAGGGTTATTGTCTCGGGTCACAGTCATTATTCATCTATGATTACCATTCAAAACATTCTTTTTGTTCTTTATCTCGTCATCATTTTCTATCGGACACATTTCCGTGATGAAAAATGAAAAAGTAAGGAGGTTTTTATGCGAGTTACTATCAAAGTTAGTTGTTGTTAGCAGGAGTTTCTCCATCCACCGTTACCCGTGTTGATTCAAAACAACCATGCATTAGTGATGAAACGAAAAAGAGTCCGTAAAGCTATGAAGGAATTGAATTATCATCCTAATCTCAATGCACGTAAAGTCTGGTTAGCAGTTATACCTCGTCATTGGGGTTGTTTTACCCTGATGATTCGGATGCTTTCGATCAAAAACCCATTTTTCCCTTCTAGTCTTCGTCATTGGTCTCGGGTTTCGCGGAGCATCACTATGCCATTCAAATTGCGACTGGAAAAATGAAAAGAACGCAAAGCTCATTTCCCAAATGGTTCTAGGTAAACGAGTAGACGTACTCATTTTTCTACTCCAAGAAAATGATCCACTAGCGAAAAATGGTCAGAGGGAACAATTTTCCTTAATTTAGGAAAATCGCTTTCTCCTTTTTATCTTTGGTTGATAACGACAATATCCGGCTGGATATGATGCAACAGGATATTTTCATCAAAAAGGCTGCCAACATGCTTATGCGGTGGTCAGCAAAAGACTATTGTAACGCAAGACCGCCAAAAGGATACCAAAAAGCGCTAGAAGATTACCATTTATAGAGCTTGACCCTCAAAAATACGGCCTTTGCAAATATGAATTTTGGAAGACAAAAGGATATCAATTTACCAAGCGCCTTCTCAGTCATGATACAAAAATTGATGCTATTATCATAAACAGACAGTATACTGGCAGAAGGAGTTTGTAATTACTTTAAATGAAAATCAATTGTCTGTTCCCCACTGCAGCCTTTGACCTCATTAAACCCAAACTTGATTTAACAGCTTATGTAGACATTAACACATTAGAGCTAGGGGCGGGTTTCTGTTCAAGACTATTCTACAAATTATCAATGATACCAAAGAAAATCGGCATACTCGCCACTGATTCCATAATATCAGAACGATAAAGAAAGAGTTTATGGCTTTTCCGAACGTATTCCAAGCCTATTTAGATGACCAAAGTCTCATCACTATTGAGTTAGAAAACAATTTTATGCCGAACAACTTTACAACTTCTACAATGGAAACGGTTGATAGCACACAAACCTGCAGCAGATAAGAACTCTGAAGAACAAGATGGACTTCGTAATACAGCCTGCTCCTCTTGGAGTCGTCAGATTTGAATGCAGTTGCATGAGTGATTGCCGACCAAGATCGCACTAAAACTTCTCTTGCATAATTTTCGCCAGCACTGAGAGAGAAACCGATTACTTGGTCAGCCATGCACAATCTAAAGCGATTTGACGCTCATTATACTCCATGCCAAACTATGTGCTTTTGGGCACCATAATTTCTGAACAAGTATGGCTTCATCTGCAAAACTGACATACGATGATGCTCGGAGAGAGAGAGTCTGGCAAACAGAAGTCTCTTGGAGGACTTGTGGATGAGGCTTATGGCTGTCTACACATAGTGAAATGCTCGCTGCTGGTAGCTTGCACGACCCTTATGCCTTATCTTCGTAGAAAGCACTCGCAAGAAGCGAGGTTGTCAATCCAGGCAGAAATCACCCGCCCAATTCACCGAGAGCAGCAACACAAATTCCAATAACAAAAGCTGCTATCTCACGTGAGATGAAGTGTCACGAGATTTTTCCATGCAAAGTTGAAGTTTGCGTTTTCACAAAATGGAACGTCCCTAACAGAGAGTCTCCTGATTTACAAGGAACACACTCTGGGAATGGGATTACTATGTCAACAACTGGGCGTCACTCATATCCAACTCATGCCTTTGTATGATTTTAAAGTATGTCGATGAAAATCCTTCATCCAGAACTCGTGTATAACTGGGGCTACGAGATCCTATGTGTAAGTACAATCTCCTGACGGTAGCTTTGCAACGAATCCACATGATCCTGCGTAGAATAAGACTCGTTGAACTGCGTGTGAAGCAATCGCTACTACCATCAAGCTTTCGACATTAGTGTTATCATGGGACGTCACAGTCAACGCGTCTCACGATCCCCAAACCTATGCTGGATCGTCCCAGGCTGCTTTCTTCAGCTACGATCATACAACGGCAATTTGACAATGGGACTTTCAGGGAACGATGTGGCAGGGCGAGCAGGCAATGGTTCGTGAGCTATATTGCCATCTCCCCAAACAATGGCTAACTTTATGGACAAATGGATGGTCGCTTTGACCTCATGGGTATTCTCCTAGATATGCGGAAACCATGAAGCAGATTGCAGAGGAATTGAAGTTTCTTTATCCAAATGTTTGTCAGCGGGTGAAGGGTGGCGGCTACGACCACCGACTGATAGCAATCGGCTTGCACAATCAATGTCGCCGCTCAGTTACCGCTTTTCGTGGTTTTTCAGCGACCACTTCGCAATACAATCAAAGAAACGATTTTAGAAGGCAGTCAAATCCTAAGATCCTAAAAACCAATAGATACACAATAGAAACATGTATTGACGACTAATGTTGATTAACGGAATAACAGCACATTTTATTGCACCCCAGCAAGCTTAGTATCAATCAATGTGGAATGCCATGATGATGCCGCAACGGCTGATTATTTTGCAAATTAAAAAGCCAGATATCTCTGGGTCAAGCGGGTTAGCAGATGCATCGACTCCGCTTTACATATTACTTTGTTAGCTCAGGGAGTACCATCTCATCCATAGCGGGCAAAGAGTCCCGCAGTAAAACCCTCATGGATAATACGTATAATGCCCAGACACCATCAACGTCTTCTTGATTGGCATACACCCATTGAATAAGGAGTGAGCAAAGACGCAGATTTTATTCGCTGCCAGTTAGTCCAATCTTTCAGAAAAGCAAATCCGCTCTCTGTTTGGAAACAAGAACAGAAATTAAAGATTACTGTTCTGTCGAATGGCTAACTGATTCTGTGGTCGAATATAAAATTAAAGAAAAAGAAGATCAAATCACAATCTCATTAACTTTGAAACGAAGCATTTAGCTATCCAAATCAGGATAAACAAGCTATCTCATTCAATATCCAAAAATCAACCTTGATACCCCCATTCAAGAAATCCAAAAACAATATACTGTTCCTGCAAAAACAAGTTCTCGTACTTTAAATAATCGTAAATATCTGTTTTATCGGTCTCGCACCAACAAAACCACGAGACGGACTGCAAGTCATATATACAAAACATCAGATTGGCTAAACAAACCAATCTGATATTTTATTCTTCTACGAAACGGTCCAAGAATGTGAACATTATCTGCGCTACCGATACAAAAAGCATGCGGATCAGTTTTTACGCATAATATGTTTAAATTCATTAAATTGGCACGTAATGACTGTAATCAAAAACAGTCTTTTTCATGATTGAAAGTTCCTTCTGCACCATTAACCATAGCTGCAACCACGATGCAATTTTGTTATGAATTTTATCAACAACTTTTCGGATGACTGTAATAACCATCGCCTGCATCTTCGTTTTTGCTTAGTAAAGACCGCATCTGTCACACGGCTTTGACACAAAATCGTAATCATCGAATATAGTATATTTCCAGCCGAAAGTCACACCGGCAATAATCATAATCATGCCATTGACCATAAAGCGAAATATTTCACATTTCGCATTTGGTTTTCTTCCGAACCGTCAAGCTGACAACATCCGTCCCACCACTCAGAAATATTGGAACGCAAAGCAAAAGCCGATTCCTCATCCCCATGATGACCCCACCAAAACAAGGCATTGATAATAGGGTCATTTGTTAAACTCACTTCAGGAACAAACTGGATAAACAGCGAGCCTCAGTGGAAACGTTATAAAAAGCAAATACTGTAAACCTGTGCCCAATTTGATACCAAGCCAAAATCAGCGGGATATTGATGAGGCAGAAAGTCACAGAAACCGGAATAGTAAATCCTAAAACGTGTACTTAAAGCAGCCAAAATCTGTGCCAATCCAGTCGCACCACTTGAATAAACATGTCCGTTGAAAAAGAAAGATTCACTGCAACCGCAGATAGAAAACCATAAATGAGCGAAGCAGAAATCTTTTTCATCGTATTTCCACGAGAAATACTCTTTGGCACTCTGTATCAACTTAAAATCATAGTTAGACGGCGCAAATAATAACGCAATCGTTTGTAAATCTTACTTTTCTTCATGAGTTTTACTTGTAAACTTAATTCTTCCGTTGTTTGGCGTCAACTATGCTTAGTGCCTGAGTCATTGGATCACTTGCTTTGTTGTTTTAGGAAAGCAATCACTGGATATTTTTCTCAACAGCCAGCAACATGACAAAAGTCGATCGAGCTCCACTGCTAGTCCCGCCATGTATGCGGGAAAACCATAATCCATTGCTTCTAGCAAGAAACCAAATTGATCTTTGAGTAGCTTCTTCTTCAGAAAACCATAGGGCTTTAAACATCTCGTTCTTGCAAAATCTTTTGTGGTTAATACGAAGACTTTCCACCACCCAATTCATAACCATTCAAGACAATATCATAAGCAATAGCATCGAACCTTGCTCAAATCACCTTTCTAATTCATGAGCTGTGTCCGCTTGTGAAGAGTGAATGGATGGTGCGCACTCATGTAACGACTTCTTCTTCCGACCATTCAAACATTGGCCAATCCACACAACCCAAAGGTACTAAATTTCGATTCACTCAATCAAGCTCCAACTCTTTTGCCAAAACGTATACGCAAAGCACCTAGTGCCGCATTGACAACTTCCAGTGTATCCAGCTACAAAAGAACCAAATCATTATCTTCAAGCTGCAAAGCATCTGTCAAGTCACTTTGTCGGTCTTTCAAAAACTTAGCAACTGGTCCATTTAGTTCACCTGATGCCACTTTCACCAAGCAAGTCTTTTGCTCCATACTCATTTTTGCTTGCTCTGTCAACTTATCTATATCTTTTTCGCGAATAGCTGTCAGCTGCATTTTTCACAACAATAGCTTTTAACAGCTGGTGCTTCTGAGAAAACTTTGAAGTCAACCCTTGACAAGATCTGTCAAGTCTTGCACAGCATCTCAAAACGTGTATCTGGTTTATCACTTCCATGTAAAGCCATTGCATCATCATTTCATACTCGTGGAATGGTGTCAACCTCAACTCTTCTTCTTCGTCATCACTGAGCAAACTCAGCCTTCTGTAATATCTTGAATTTCTTGATCAGATAGGAAAGAAGTTTCTAAGTCAACTTGTGTAAACTCTGGTTGATGTCTCCACGCAACTCTCATCACGGAAGCATTTTACAATTTGATAATACGATCAAATCCAGCATTCATCAACAGCTGCTTGGTAATTTGAGGACTTGTGGCAGAGCATAGAAATGACCTTGGTTCATACCTCTGGACTTGGTACCAAACTAATCACGCGCTTCTGGAGTTGGACTCAGTAAGGAACGGTACGCTTTCCACATCAATAAATTCCTAACTCATCCAAGTAATTGGTGTGATAGAATGTGTTACCTTAGCTCGCACTCACATTTGCCAACATTTCCAGGACGACGAAGGTCTAAATAATCGGTAACGGAGACGGGTATCATCATCTCGCTTCAATACCGTCTCTTGATTTCAAATGGAGCCGGTTAACGCTGAGTATCGATCTGTCAGATTCTACCGCGTAGTTCAACAGCTCCCGTTGCCAATTTATCATCTCGCCTGCGTACGGAAGCTTTCTTACTTCTCTCCAGTCACTTCAATCAACATATTCGCTTCGTAAACTTTCAGCGATTTCCATGACTTCTTTAGCCACATTTTCAGGATTGATAACTAGCTGCATGACGCCTTCACGGTCGCGCAAATCAATGAAAAATCAACCTCCCAAGTCACGACGACGGGACACCCAACCTTCAAAGTGATTTCTTGACCAACATGTTCACTCTCATGAACACGCCCCAGCATACATTGAACGTTTCCATTTTTATTCTCCAAACTTTTAATTCTCACTATTTTACCACAAAAGGATGAAAAGAAGATATGCTTTTTCAAAATCTTTCATATCTTAACGTAATATTTCACAAAAAGAAGATGACGACTCACCTCTTTACTTTCTTTTGTCATATAATTCAGGATGCAAAACCTCAACCACATAATCCTGATGCTAAGCGCAATAGCCCTCACAAGCCAAAATCGGTGCTAAAACTGAAAAAGAAATTTCCTCTTACAAAATAGGTACTCCTCCCATAATCAAAACAATTAGAAACTGAATATAGACGGAATGATTATCATTGTTCTCTTCCACTTCTACGTCAACATTCTACTATGTTATGAGAGAGATGCCATTTGACTGGCTTTCTCCTTTTTGCAAAATTAAACCCCAGTTGTTCATTGTTTGAAAATCTTTTTGAATCTGATGAAGCTGACTGTCAATTCTTCACGAGTTTGATTGTTTTTGATGGTAACTTGATTGCTTTCAATCTCACTCTCTCACCAAGAGTTATCAAAGTCTTACAGAGAAAGCGTCGCTGACTCTGAATTGGGCTTTCAACTTACGATTTAAATAATCACGCTCAGCTATAAACTCCTTGCTTACGAAGTGCTTTGTACAATTCCAAAGCTTTGTTATTAGCACCGTCTCCCCAAAACTGCAACATAAACGTCTAAGCTATCCTCCAGCGGCAAGGCTACACCCCTGCTTTTTCAAGAAACGAGGAGGACGTTCTACGCCCATCCCAAAGCCAAATCCAGCCGTCTCTGGTCCACCAAAATAAGCAACATAAGGTTATCATAACGACCGCCTGCACAAATAAGTGTCTATTACTCGGCTTACATCTGCAGTAAATCTCAAAAATCGTATGATTGTAATAATCCAATCCAAGGAACCATGTTGGTATTGATAACATAAGAAATTTTTAGTGCTTCCAACATCGAACGCACAGCTTGAGAAATGAGTTTGGCTTTCTTCATCTAGATACCCAGGATAGAGGTGCATTTTTCAACAGCGAGTTTATCTTCTTTCTTCCTTACCGTCCAGCACACGGAGAGGATTTTCTTCCAGACGACGCTGGCTATCTTTAGAAAAGACTGTCTTTCAACGGCGTCAAATAATCAATCAACGTTGACGATAAGTGCGCGACTTCCATTTCCCCAAAACTATTCAACTGCAACGTTACACCTTGAATACCAATTTCATTGAAAAATTGAGCTGCCATAGCGATTGTCTCCACATCTGCGTCGCAGGATTGTTGAGCCAAAACACTCACACCAATCTGATGAAACTCACGCAAACGCCCTGCCTGGAGGACGCTCATAACGAAACATAGAGCCCATATAATAAAAGCTCACCGGTTTTTGGACTCTCGGTGCAAAGAGCTATTTTCACATAAGAACTGCAACTGGTGCTGTTCCTTCTGGACGCAAAGTAATATGACGGTCGCCTTTGTCATAAAAATCATACATTTCTTTTGGTCACAATGTCAGTCGTGTCGCCAACAGAACGACTAATCACTTCATAATGCTCAAACAGTGGGGTACGAATTTCATCGTAATGATATTTTAAATGTTTTCATAGAGCAAATTCTTCTACATATTGCCATTTGACAGACTCTGAGGGAGAATATCCTGAGTCCCTTCTGGTTTTTGTACTCACAGCTTTCCTCTCATTCATATAATATACATTATTTTTACCACAAGTAGCAGATTTTGAGGACAGTTTTCGCATATTTTCTGAAAAGCTAGCACGCTCTAAGTTATTTTTACAAAAAGTAAAAAGAAAATCTGTCAAGTAACTTTACTTTTACAAAAATTTTTGATATACTATTACAGTTGATGAAAAATCAAAGAGATTGAATCGAACTTATATTAAAAGGAGAATAAAGAAATGGCAGTACCTGCACGTCGCACTTCAAAAAGCGCAAGAAAACAAACGCCGTACTCACTCACAAAAGTAACAACTCCATCTGTACATTTTGACGAAACTACTGAGATTACTCACGTTCTCACCGTGTATCCCCTAAAGGATACTCAAAGGACGTAAGATCGCTAAAGCTGCAGCAGAATAATAGAAGGGAGCTATCATGCGTAAATATTACACACTTGAACACAAAGCATCTGGTGAACGCTTTGTACCTTTACTCAAAAACAAACGCAACACTCCAGACCGTCTTCACTGAAGAAATACTTCACTAAAATACGTAAACATGTAGTGTTTACAGAAGTGAAATACTGAGATTAGAAAAGCCTATGAAATCAACGTTTCAAAGGCTTTTTCTTTTTGGCTTTGTAGCAAAAATAATGAATTTTTAACTTTGGATGAAGATTTATTCACACTCAGAATTTTATATACAATAATCGTAAGAAAATTTTTGAAGGTAGATAATATGAAGAAGACAAACAGCATCAATTTCACTGAAAAATTCTGAAGTTTCAAAACAAATTGAAGAAATCAAAATCACTTGTTTTTATATGCACTGAGCACTCGACTTGCTGTCAAAATAGAAAAATAAAATTAACGGAAATAATAATTAAGAAATTTGAAAAATCATCCTGCTACAATTATGATCATTATTAGCTACCGAAGATAACCAACTTTTTCTTCAAAAACACGAACCATGGAAAATCCCCAAAGAGTTACACTATTTAAAAGCGAGGTAGACGACTAATTACTATTTTAGATTTATATTTCAAAAAACTAGAAAAAGGAAAAACAAAGTTGTTCATATAGTTCCAAATCTAATCCATTTGTTAAATTTGTTTTACTCCTTTAATAGAGATAGACGAGGAGATGAATTACATTTTTCTTTGTTACACTCACTATTTTCAAAACGGATCAATAACTGAATTATTTGAAGATTTAAGGTCCCTCTTTCACACTATTGACTTTCTCCATCCATATACAATATTGAAAAGCTCAAATACTTTCCCGATTTCAAAAAGATAGGATATATCTCTTTAAATTCTGATTATCAAGTTGATGATATATTGAAGATATAGAACTTTCATCTCATAAATGGAGGTTTGAAATTAACTGAGAGTAGCATTTATTTTGACATTTTATCACAAATATGGATCAAATGAATAAAATGGAGTTCTTTAAAAAGATAAATTGTATACCTGGATGATTAATGCCCTTATAGTCCGAAAAACGTGCCTTCTAAAAATAGATCATTATCTAACAAACTATTTTTGATTTAGATTCTATTATATATAAACAAAGGTGCAAATTATATCGTGTGGAATAAACGGCAATTCTTAATAATTTTGAGTCTCAATTTTTCTAAAACAAGCTAGCTTCTTTTTATCTTCGGCTACTCTGTTCTTTTCAGTTAGTTTGTCTAGATGAAACTATTATGGACTGACTCGAAAATTTCAACTTTCAAATGATAAACAGCTAATTAAATTTAACGAGTGGATTCACAACTATAAAAGATCTTCTTTTTTCTATCGAATCAATCATCGAGCTATTTTTGACTTATTTACTCATTTACAAAAAGAATTTTACTTTAGCATGATGAATATATAGAAAATTAAAGCAAGAAGAAGTTCAATTTGTTAAAGGAGCGAAATCAATTTAATGAGTTACAAAAGGATAGGATTATGGAAATTATGCTTTTTCATCGTTAGTTTGGTCTCTGTTCTTCAAGTTGTAGATATTTTTTACTAATATATATATATTATCGATAAGTGCTTTTGATTACTATCTCTTTGTCTATTGGAATACCATTTATAGAAATCGCAAAATGATATTTAAAGCCTATGAAATCAATCTTTCAAAGGTTTTTTCTTATATCCTCAAACTAAATATCAAATATTTATAATCATCAAGAAATCATTTCAGCCAAATCTATCTATAGCTTTGTTCAATCTTATGTTTCCTTTTTGCATGACATAAAGGTAGATTTTTCATCTCTCTACTATCTTCTGAATGTCCCACAAATTTTGGATAAATATTTAGACTTTCATATTCTTATCAGCCATGACTGAAACAAACTATGTCGAAACATGTGGGGAACTATGTGAATAGGTTCACCAAAATCGACTAGGTCGTCAATATCCTTATAGGGTTTTCCACTTTTCTTATTATATTTGCTGACTGACTAGATCCTACCTCTTAAGAACATTGAAATTTCTGTATGATACAATGGCTACCTTGACTGATTCTTACATTTAATATACGTGATACTAGTTTTCATATTTTAATTTATAAGTAAAAATAATCAACCATTTTATGAAAGTAGAATTTTCAACAATCATTAAAAAGAAAATATAGGAAATAAAGAGTTTAAAACATCTGTCTTCAAAACTCTTTACCCCTCACTGTTGCTCACCAATACAGCATCTCTTCGTGCTCATCTAAACTTTCGTCTGTCTGAATGGTTACTTTTGTAATTCCATACATTTTGAGATGTTGGCGAATGAGCTGCTGAGTTTCTGTTTGTTGTTCGGGATGTTTCATGCAAATATGAATCATCGCAAATTTTTCTAGTCCATCGGTTGTCCAAACATTTAGCTGAGTGATTGTTTGATATTCTCGATTGTTTGAATTTCTGCATAAAGGTCATTCAGATTTACATCGCTCGGTACGTGATCAAGAAAGATTTGAACATTTTTCCCAAAAACTTTGGTAATGCTTTACTCAAGATAAAAGGTTGAAATGATGAGGAAAGCAATGGGTCAAGGAAATACCAGTTTGTACGAAGAATAAAGGATACAAAAGATCACAGCCAACCAGCCTAAAAATATCTTCTAAGAAAATGCAGACTCAGAATGGATTCATTGTGCGTATGTCCATGACTAACCACCTGCTGGCTGCAAAGTTGATTACAATTGCAAAAATTCCCAAAATAAGCATACCATCGTAATTTACCTGTTCAGGCGCAAACAGCTTGGGAACATTTTCAACCAGAATGAGAATAGAACCCACTATTAAAATGGTAGAAGTCAACATAGCTCTAGCAAACTATACCGTTTATACCCTAATGTGTAGTTTCTATCATCTCGTCTAGTTGGAAATTTTTCAAAAACGCCGACAAGCCAATCGCTAAGGCATCTCCTGTATCATGTACCGCATCTGCCAGTACAGCACTAGAGTTAAATAGAGCTCCAAAGATAAAATTCAATAATCGCAAACGAAAAATTTAACAGAAATGCAATCCAGACATTTTTTACTTGATTTCATTATTGTCTCCCTTCTAATCGCACATTGAGATTTGATTTTATTTATTGTATAATGTATTCAAAAACAAAACACTTTGTTCAATTATATTATCTACTATTTTTAACGGAGGAAAACAAGAAACAAATCTAATGCTTCGTTTGATAGCTGTACATTTATTAGGATTTGTTCGGAAATGATGGATAGACGAGTTAAAAAATCACGCGCAGCCATTTATCAGGCTTTTTCTCACTCTTTTGAATCAAAAAGTTATGAATCCTCACAGTTCAAGAAATCATTGACCTTGCAGATGTCGGTCGGTCGACTTTCTATGCTCATTTTGAGACGAAAAGAGGCATTACTTGAAGAAATGTGCCAAGATTTGTTCCAGCATACGTTTGTTGAGCGCTACCAAGCAAGTGAACTTTTTGACGCAACAGCTCATATTTTTACCATTTCAGGAAAAACCAAGATAAAATAGCTACTTTATTATTGTCTAAAAAAATATTTATTTTATCAATCGTTTAAAATTAGAACTAGAGCATTATCTTTTTCCCTCTCATTCGTGAAAAGCTATTGGCACAAAAGTCTGAGCTACCAGAACCATTTTTTAAAAATTATGTCACGACAACTTTTATCGAAACAGTTACTTGGTGGTTGGGACAACGAAATAAAAATCGATGAAGCCACTATTACAGCCTACTATCTTGAGCTAATGCACTAATATAGGGCTATAATTTTGGCTATCTCTATGGTATAATTTTTTAAGAACCCTTCTAGGAGAATTTATGAAAAACAACATTCTATCTTTTTATTACCAGGAATTATCATGGTGGTGTCGCTTTGCGGACGCCCTTTACAACGCTTCCAACTGTCTTAACAGACATTGCCAACGGGACTTCATGTTTCAGTTAATTCCTCGGTCTTTTGACCAGTCTGCCCTTAATCATGTTTGCTCTCTGCTCTTCATTTTCGGCGTGTTAGCGAGCAAAATTGGGCTCGAACGGCTTTTTTTACTCGTCCTTGCTCTGCTTACCATTGATCCTTCATTCGGATTTTTAATCTACCACTTTCTTTATGTGGGGACGATTCTCATTGGAGTTTCCATTGCAGTACTTAATGTTTTACTTCCAAGTGTCATCCAAGCCAATCAACCGCATCGGATTGGACTCTTGACAACCATGTATGTAACCTCTATGGGGCTATCAACCGCTATTGCTTCTTCTATTGCAGTGCCGATAACAAAAGCAACTTCATGGCAAGGTCTTGTCCTCTTTTTGACAATGGTTTGTCTTTTAGCATTTTTGATTTGGCTACCAAATACATCTTATAACCATTTCTTAGTGAACAAAAATAAAGAGCACCAAGGTAGCTCTATCTGAAAAAAATAAAAAGTTTGGGACTATTATTATTTTTGGTGGCTTGCAATCATTGCTTTTTATACTTGCCTAACCTGCTACCAACTATGGCAACACAAGTCGGCATTTCAAATGCTTCTGCTGGAGTTTTAGCCTCTGTCTTTAACTTGATTAGTCTACCTTTTTCAATGACCATTCCTAGCTTGACAACACGGCTATCTCCTCGTCATCGTATGATAATGTTAGCAATTATCTCTGCTGCGGGTGTCCTTGGTATTAGCATGCTCTTAATTCAAACGAATGATTTCTTTTATTGGCTTATTGCCAATATCCTCATTGGGTCAGCTGTGAGTGCTCTTTTCCCATATCTTATGGTTACTTTTTCAACAAAAACGAGTAGCCCTGAACAAACTGCTCAGCTATCTGGCTTAGCACAAACAGGTGGTTATTTACTAGCTGCTTTTGGACCAGCTCTATTTGGTTATAGTGCCGATTTCTTCCATTCTTGGCTACCTGCTGTATGTGTCTTGCTCATTCTTACAATCATTATGATTATTGCTCTCTTTTATGTAGAGAAATCTGATAAAATTTTATAAAAATCAAAAACAGAATAGAGAGTGAACCTTTTTCAGTTGTTGGACTCTTTTTCTCCACTCTGTTTTTTTAATTATCTATTTTCCATGTCTTAGCATCTGGCAGTAAACCTACCTTCGAAATTTTAGAAACATGCCGATTGCCCATAACATAAAAGCCTAGAGGCGCAGCTCGCCATTCATCTGTGCAGGTCACGCCAATTGAGAGCGCGAGCCAATTTGAAACGGGACAGCATTTTCCATCAATTGCATCTTGAAGTGGTCAAACCTTGACCATCAAATTCCTTGGTAATCCCTGCAAATTTGGTTAATTTTCCTGACCGTTGGCAAGCAATGTCCCGTCTGGCAATTCCAAGGCTCGAATCAAGACAGCTTCTGCGACATTCTCAGCTCTTGTGACTAGATTCAACATTTGATGTCCGTAGATTTGATAGACATACCAGTGTCCAGCAGATAAATACATAGACTCGTTTTTCGGTGTTCGTTTGCCATGCGCACTATGACAAGCACTATCTTTAGCTCCCCAAATAGGCTTCTGTCTCAACAATTCGTCCCAACACTTGTCCGTCTCAAGCACAATTGCATACCTAACAAGGACTTAGCTGTTGCGACTGTATCTGTCTGCATGATATGTTTAAATTCTTTTGATAACATGATTTCATTATAACATGATTCCATACAAAAAGCAATCGAGAAAGACTGCTTTTTGTTTAGGAGATTATGATGAAAAAGTTTTTAGGATTAGTTATAATATACTTGTTTTTGCTTTAAATTTGTCTTTAATAGAAAACAGCTAAATCGCTTTCAAAAATTCTTTTTGTGTTAAAATAATAACAAAGAAGAAAATGAACATTCTGATTATCACCCCTACAATAATATCATGCTTATAAGGAAGAAATTTTTATGAACAAACGACCCTATCCGCCTTTGTCATAAGCGATATTGATTTGGTACTATTTTTAAATGACCAACACAAGTTGATTATCAGCTAAAAACACAGCTTCCTCTTTTGCAGGAAAAAGGAATCCCTTTTTGTGTTGGCATCTGCATCGTTCACCACTTGGCATGGAGCCAATCGCACAGCAGCTTGGTCTCATTGACAATCCATTGGCTTGCTACAATGGCGCTTTTGTCATCAAAGGAAATCTCAGAATTATGAGAGTTTTTAATGGAACACGCTTTTGATAAAAAGAAGTTCAGTTGTCTGCTAGAGCTCGTCCAAGAGAAGTTTCCAGCTGTAGCTATTAACTCTATTCAGGAAAGGATTGGTTTGCTGAACAGATTGATAAATGGGTTCAGGAAGAAGCAGATATTACCGGTGAAAAATCCCTATCCTTCAATCTCTAGTTTCTGTTGTAGAAGGGCGGACTTATTCACAAACTTCTTCTGATAGGTGAAGCGATCACCATCCAAAAATCTTCACGACTCTCTGCAAAACACAAATTTTCCCTAAAACAGCCTTTTTATCTTTCAAAAAGAGAATTATCTAGAAGTTACAGCTAAAACAGGTTTCTAAGGAAAATGCTCTTCAAGAGATTGCTCATTTTTACCAAATCCCTCTCCAGCAAGTCATGGCAATCGGTGATAACTTCAACGATCTCCCCATGCTGAAATTATACCGGTTTAGGAGTGGCTATGGGAAATGCTCCTAAAAGCAGTCAAAGAGCAAGCTACTATAGTCACTCTGACAAACAATGAGGGAGGAGTCGCTCAGCAATAGAGCAATACGTCTTGATTAACAGCTATCTTTCCAAAATACAATAGAAAAACGAACGGATTCATAAAAATTTCTAGTTCTCCATATAAAAACTTTAAGGAATTATGTACTTGTTTACACAACCAAAAAGTATAGTTGTCAAATTTACAAAAATCTTTGTTTTTAAAATACCATATTGTAATTGGTGTAAACTGGGTTATATAGTTCTAAAAATAAAACACGGACAAGCAAACCAGCAACCAACTAGTTAATTTGTGTTCGTGTTTTATTTTCATTTAAAATTTCAATTGCTCCGTCATAATTTGCCCATTCTTTGCTGAAGAATCGATCATTCATCCGGTAAGTCGGAGCAGGCTTTGGATTGAAATAAAAAGGATTGACAGCCTTATCAAACGCCAACCAGCCAAGCTCAGCCCATGTGAATGGTATCCTGCATAAAAGTAAGGGCTTTCCCACCATCGTTTGAAAAGTCTGCGATATTGGTAAAACCTTGGCTTTCCAACTGATAACGAATTTTCTTCACCGCTTGTTGATACTTTTCTTGACTCAAACCAGTATAGGCCATCCACTTTTCGCATTGACAGGAGGAATAACAAAAGATTGGATTCGTTTTTGACTTGGCAAATTGCTTCAAAACAAGCTGTAAGTCATTATACTCAGGAGACTTGACATAGGATAGCTTTCCCTGCGCACCTTTGAGCTTCTTTAAATGCTTTCGCAAACGGCGACGATAGAACTTATTATCAATTCCTAAGTTATTATTGTTAGTATTTTTGTGCATCTTTTAATAGCAAATTTTTCTAAATCCTCGTAGGAAAATTTATCTGGTAAACGCTTGACTTGAGGTTGAACCAATTTTTCATAATTTGCATTACGTTCGGCAAAAAGAGTGAGTGAAAAAGGGCATCCTCACGCTTTATTTCAAAAACGAGCTGATAAGACGGACGTACTGTTTGTCAAAAGTTTGACAGTTTCTGATGATTAGCTACTTTTTACATTGTCTTTCATAGCCACCGTAGGATACAGTTGCAGGAGACGCTTCGCCGCATATTGAGCATCAATGTCTCCTTCTTGCTGGCGCAAGAAACTGGTCAATTGGTCACTATTGAAATATTGTTGAAATGCTGCTGGACTGTAGCCTTTTTGGTAAACCATTGAGGAGAGACAACATACACGACTGTTTTATTTTTTAGCTGAGGAAGCATTTGCTGCATGCCAAAATATTGCGTAAGAGATGCTGCGCCTCGTTGTCCTAAAAATACGGACGATAATTGCGCTTATATTTTTCTGACAAAACCGCAGGGATGCATACTATCAAAGCGCAACCATTCACTAGAACCAAAATAAGGCACAAAGCGGTGCTTTTTATCTGTTAAAGCACGTACTTTTTGTGTTCTTCCTTTGAAACTTCCTGCCGTCAGGGTAACGGCTGAGCGCTTTTCAGCTTGGTAATCATGTTGTTGCTTGGTTGGGTAGAAAAACAGTAAAGCCACGACCATCAAAAAAGGCACAGAAAAACTGGGACCTAAAAATGAGCCACAATCGTTTAAGCATTGCGAAGCTCCGTTACGCCTTCAATAATTTTTATTAGCAGTATTCCAATCATCACGACCAAATTCTGAAACGGGAACATGAATGTCAAAACGGTTTTCTAGCTCAACAATCAATTCCACAGTACCCATACTGTCCAGAACTCCTGCATCAAACAAATCTTCGTCCATCATGTCTGATACATCTTCCATAAATAAATCATCAATAATTTCTAATACTTCTACTTTTACGTCCATTAGAGAACTCCTTTTTTAATTTTTAAACCATAAGTCATTCAAAAATCCTGAGAAGATTAAGAATGAAAACATTACAACATTAAAGGTGATAAACATCCCCACTGCTTGTGTCCATTTGTTATCTGGCAATGGTGGCAAATTCTTCTTTTTCCGCTCTTTATTGACGGTCTTCTTCTTTCGCACCCAAGCATCATTGATAACGAGTCCTAGACCATGAAAGAGTCCATAAGCAATGTAATACCAAGTAACCCCGTGCCAAAAGCCCATGACTAGCATGTTGATGATATAAGCTACGCTTGAAGTTGTGTTCCGATTTTTAAATACTTTTATTTCGGATAAGTACTGTGACCAGCCGCATAAATACAAAATCACGGAACCAGAAAGACAGACTCATGTGCCAACGATTCCAAAACTCTTTCAAATCGCGCGAAACGAAAGGTTTATTAAAGTTAATCGGACTTTTAATGCCCATTAGATTGGAAATAGCGAGGGCAAACATGGAATAACCCGCAAAGTCAAAAAATAAATCCAATCCAAATACATACATCACTCCTAGAGTTGGCAGGTTGAAGATACCACCTATTTGCACTGCATATTGCTTGAGAGGAGGCAAAATCATTGAGCCTAAAACATGTGCCAAGATAAACTTGTATAGGAAACCAAGCATTATGTATTGAACGGATTGCTCCAACATATCTAGCAGTTCATCACGCTCAGGGATGTTTTTCATAGTCTTGATTGAACCGCTTAAAACGATCAATCGGCCCACTTGAAAAAGTCGGCATAAAGAGCATAAAACGTAGAAATTCCCATAAGCTAAAGTCTTTTAGTACGCCATCTCGCAGCTCAATAATCATTCCTACTGAACGAAAAGTCAAATAAGAAATTCCCAAAAAGCCTAAGAGTGATTGATGTCCATAAATCGCTGGCGTCACTTTTTACAAAGGAAAAAGCGGCAAGATAGAGAGAGCAATGTGCAAAGTAGAATATCCACTTGCTATCTCCCTGCTTTTTCGATAAATTTTATAAGACCAAACCCAAATCATCTGCCAAATAACGTAAAACAGTAGCGCATAAATTTGTGTTAACTTTCGGTCCAGTCAGCATAAAATGATAAAAAGCAAAGCTGACCAGAGCTTCGTAAATGGGAAATCTTTTTGAAGAATAAACCAACAAAGATTGGCAAAACGGCTAAAATGATATAAACAAAAATACTGCGGATCCCCGTACGGTTCCAAGTGAGGAAGCTGTCTTATGAAATCCATCATCGGTTGTTGACCTCGCTAATCAAACCTTTAATATCAATCTTACCATTTGGTGTCAATGGCAAGGAATCCCTGATAAAGGAATTTGGAAGGCATCATATAAGACATCATAATATCTTTGCAAATCTTCTTTGATAGCTTTGGTGATGTCAATCTCACGCTCAAATTGTTCCTCAACCCCGTCCTTCAGGATGACATAGGCTAGAAGGTTTTGTACTTTATGATCTTTATTGTAACGCGGTACAGCCACAGCTGAGTCCACATATTGAGACTTGTTCAGGTTTTGGGAAACATCTTCTAATTCAATACGAAAACCGTTGAACTTGATTTGGAAATCCATACGACCGCCATAAAGCAGTAAACCTTCATCTGTCATAGTACCAACATCACCTGTATGATAAGCTGGTAACCCTTCAAACTCAAAAAAATGCTTCGGCTGTTTTCTCTGGATTGTTCATATAGCCTTTTTGATACAGCTGGTCCAGATATAATGATTTCTCCTTGCTCACCATTTGGCAATTTGTTTCCGTCTTCATCAATCACAAAAAGTTGGAGAATCCGCTTTTGGTATAGCCAATCGGCAAGCGTTTCATATTTGTCAGCATATCATCCGTTATAGCAACGGCAGATAGAGCCACAGTTGCTTTCTGTCGGACCGTAAGCATTGATAATACGTGCATTTGGAAAAACGGTCACGCAATTTTTGTGCTGTTTTAACCGTCAATTCTTCCCCGTCAAAGTAGAAATGCGTAATGCCTGGCATTTTTTTCAGCATTAAAATCTTCAGACAGCATTGCCATGTCTGCAAAAGACGGCGTGGATGTCCAAATAGCGATTGGCAAGTTCAAAATAGTCTCAAACAGCTGCTTGAAATCTTGCGTAATGGCAGACGGAACTGCAAAAAGTGTTCCTCCAAGTGCCAAGGTTGGCGCCCAGTACATAACCGATAAATCAAAAGAGTGAGGTGGCTGCGCCAACATTTGCGGACGAGCTGGAGTCGCAAATTCCTTATCTGTAATCATCCAGTTGGTAAAGCTAAGCAAATTATCGTGCGAGATTTGCACACCCTTTGGCTTTCCAGTCGTTCCTGAGGTAAAAATGATATAGTAATTCTCATCACCTTTAACAGAATGTGTAAGCTGGTAAGGCTGGCTGCAAAAGCTACTTGAACTGTTGTTACATCAAGAATCGGAATCGTCACATCTTTCAGCGGAAAGTCATTGATTGCAATAATGAGACTAGGCTGTGCCACTTCCACAATCGCTGTCACGCGCTCCAGAGCTGAATGACTATCAATCGGAATATAAGCATGTCCTGACTTCGTCAAAGCTACAAAGGTTGCTAACATGTCGTATTCTTGCCCACCAAACACCACCACTGGTGACTTTTCAGGAAGCGCAAGACTATCAATCTTTGCAGCGAGCGAATCCGAGTCCACTTTCAAATCATGATAAGTATGAGCTTCTCCGAGAACATTGTAAACTGAAAATCTGGTTGAGACTGAGCAAAGCGCTCAATCGTTTCAATCATGTCGTTAATTACTGAATTGGTCACAGTCTGCTCCTAAAATTCATTATAGATAAAACCACCTTTGGCCTTGACCAAGATAATTAAAGAAATAAAGCAACGCTAGAAATATCACAAAATAAAGCAGCGTCTGTCCAAAAAATTTAAAAAAATTATTTTTATGTTTTTTTCATCATATTCATCACTTTCTGTCTTACTTCTAGATAAGACTTAGTATATTTTACCATTTTCTAACGCTATTTTTTTCAATACAAAAACATTCTTTAATTGAGGAATTCAGTTAGAATTAAGGTTTATTTACAACAAACCTAGACAAATTACAGATACTTCTTGACACAGTTAGCTGAAAAAAATACGCCTACTAACAGCAACTTTTGATAATATATAAAAATTTTTATATATTTTTCTTGACTTTAAAAAGAAAAAGAACTATACTATGTATAGAAAAATTATATATAAAAATATTATATATAGGAGGTGCTCATGTATTTTTCCAACATCTTCTACCTTGATTGAATTTCTCATTCTAGCGATTTTTGGAAAGCGAAGATTCCTATGGCTATGAGGTTAGCCAAACGATTAAATTGATTGCCAATATCAAGGAATCAACCTTATATCCCTATTTTGAAAAAGTTAGAAAAATCGTTATTTAACGACTTACTCGCAAGAATATCAAGGTCGAAAACGGAAGTATTACTCCCCTTTACTCCAGAGGGACGAAAGCAGTTAAACACCCTTTAAAAGGGAATGGAGTTATATACAGCGACAGTCAACGGTATCATAGAAGGAGCATTCGCCATGACAAAAACTGACTATTTAGCCGCACTAGAGAAATACTTGAAAACATTGCCAGAAGCAGATTATAAAGAAGCAATGGATTATTTTACGGAATACTTTGAAGAAGCCGGACCTGAAAATGAAGCACAAGTCATTGAGGAGTTGGGAGATCCCAAAGACGCAGCAGAAGAGATTATTCGCTCACTTTCATCAAATCAAGCAGAAGAAACGTCAACTCGTCCTCAACACCAGTCATCTACACACAATCACCAATCATATACCGACAATGCTTATATCTTTGAAGACTATGCAACAATCTCTGAATTGCATATTGATGTCACCACGCAAGATATTCTGATTGAGCCTTCACCTGATGATTTTTTCCACATCAAATACTATAATGGAAAAGGCAACAATCAAATCATTTCTACTGTTCAAAACGAGAAGTGGCACATTACAGAAAAAGGCAACACGCATTATAGTGGTTTGGACTGGATTATTAACGTCATGAAAAACGGTTTTGATAATCATCCTATTTGCATTCAAATCCCGACTGGCAAGATTCTTCAGTCATTCTCACTTCAAGCAACTTCTGGTGATGTAGCTGTATCTCATCTTCAAACACAAAAAGGAACGATTGAGCTTTCAAGTGGTGATTTGACCATGCGTCATTGCCATTTGCAACAGACCAATGTTACCCTTATCAGTGGTGATATTCATCTAGCACATGTCAAATTAACGGATTGTAAAGATGTACTCTTGTATCAGGTGATTTCGACACGCATTCTTTAGAAATTGCTGGTAAAACCTCTATTCAAACGACAAGCGGAGATATTTCACTTCATCTGCTGCACCATGATTTCAGCTATGATCTTGAAACGGTGCACGGAGACATTTCTATCTCTGATCAGCTCCAGCCAAGCCACCAAATTGTTGGCAACACAATCCGTCATAAAGTATCAACTTCTACAGATTCTCTTACTATCCAGGCTGTCAGCGGAGACATCAATCTTTATTAGAGGTTTCAGCATGAAACAGATTGATTGGTTATTCTTTGATGTTGGCTCAACTTTGCGAAATGAAGAAAAAGCTTCATCAAGAGCGGATTGAAACAGGCTCTTGCGGATACTCATATTTCTCATGCAGCATTTTATCAAACTATGATCCACTATTTTAAGGAAAATAAAAAAGGCGATGCGGAGGCTCTGAACGATTATGGTCTGAAGCGTCCGTCTTGGAGGTCTGATTTAGAGGTGCTGTATCCTGATTGCAAAGCAAGTGCTGAAAACTCTCCACCAGCACTACAAGATTGGGATTATTGCCAACCAGTTACCGAACTTGCAGGCAAGATTGGGAAACATTTGGTATTGATTCTTCGATTGATCTGGTGATTTCCTCTGCCGATGTTGGCTTGGCAAAACCCTGATCTCGCTATTTTTTGAGTTAGCTCTCCAACAAGCGAAACTGTTTGGCTGAACACGCTGTGATGATTGGCGACCGTTTGTACAATGATATTCTTCCGGCTAAACAACTTGGAATGCAAACCATTTGGATCCGACAGGATTTAGCCACTTGAACCACATAACGAATCCAGCAGAAAGCACCAGATTGGACTGTCGATAATTTGACAGAGATTCTAGAGATTTTAGGTTGAGCATGCAAAACTAGAGTTGTTTCGCTCTAGTTTTTTTAACGTTATCAACTTTATTATATCATAAATTTTTCCTTTCAAAAATAGACTTGTTTTCTTATTTTGTGATATATTTAGGCTGAAAAAGGAAAAAGTGAGGTTACTAAACATGAAAAAGAATCATCACTATTCAAGTTATTTAGTCAATTTGTTCCCTTTTCATTTCTTTATTTATTTGTAGAAATATGCCAATTATACGTGATTTATTATTTCATATATTTTTCTTAGTTTTAATCCTATCACAATGGTTAGCGATTAAAACACTATCACACCTTGACGATTAGCTAGGTCAAAACGAAAGAGGTTGGGTTTCCCAGCCTTTGTCTATCATCACCGTCCGCCAGGACCTCCGCCCATGCTGCTTCCATTTTGTGTGGTTAGGCTAGCTGTTGCGGTCGTACTTTTTCCATTGACTGTGACGGTGTAGCTTTTCGCCGTCTTTGACAGCATGAGCTCGCCAGAACAGATTGGAACCTTAGCAGCGGTGCAGGCTGAGGATTTCTTTTCCCTGACGAATCAGAAATCGTCACCTTTGCATCCAGCATTCCCAGATACATCTGTAAGGATAGAGGCTTGTTTAGAGTTTGAGCCAAAGCCCATTGCCATGCCATTGCTACCGACCATTACAACGGTTGCGCAGTAATGGTGCCATTGCCATCATAGTCAAGAGCACCATTGCCCATTTGTGGGACCCGTCCACACAGACTTCTCCACCTGAAATGGTCAAATCTCCGTTAAGTCCAAGCTCGTCACCTTGGGCATTAACCTGACCTTACCACCTGTGATGGTCGACTGACACCAGCAGTCGCTTTGCCCTGGAGCGCCTCGCTGCTGCTACCGTCTGCTGCATTGATTCCATCGTCATTGGCTGTCAGGTCTAAACTCCCCACCGTTAATGGTGACGGTTTTGCCTTCTAGCGCTTTTCGCTCTTTTCAACCTTAATCGTACCGCCGTCAATAAAGAGCCGTATTAGAAGCGTGAATCACCATCATCTCCAGCGTATGGTAATCTTTCCAGATTGGATATAGAAATTGTCTAGGATGTGTCTTCATCATTGTCCGCATGAATGGCGTCTTCCGTTGCGGTCAATCGCATTGTCGCGTCTTTGATATTGGATTGCGTCATTCGCTGAAAGGGCGTTTTTATAACCTTTAATCGTGTAGGTTCCGCCTGTAATGCGCAAATCATCATTGGACTCAATAGTACTGCCATATTGCCTTCACCGTCAGACTACCAGAACCGTTGAAAGTGAGATCGTCCTGCTGTAAATCGCAGCGTCATAGTTCATCTTTGTGATTGGCAGAATCCGAAATCGTGTTCTTGCTACCTTTGCAAGCGTGATAAAAGTTTTTATCTGCATTTTCTACGACAATAGCAGCATCTGTTCCGGTCATCGTGACTCCATTCAGCACGAGCTGAACTTTGTCTTGGTCGCCAACTTTAACGACAACCTGGACATTTTCTACTTGAACCAGACAGAGACATAAGTCCCAGCTTTTGGTAATTGTCACCGTAGAGCCGGACACTTCCGCACCAGAACCAGAAGTCTTGGCAGATGAGCCACCAAAGCTAATCTTAGTTGCTTTTTGATTCATCAGTATAGAAGGCTCGGTCACGCTTGGTAAAAATAATCAGATGTCTTGGTGGTCGTTACCTTACTGGTGCTAGAGGAATTGGTACTGGCTGAACTACCGTTTTTCGCACCACATGCCCCCAAAGCAACCGTCAATAGGACGAGCGGAAACCCAGTCGTTTCCATGTTTTTCGTTTTGAGGCTGTTTTCATGGCTGTCCTCCTTTATAGTTCATTTTCTTTTGGTGACGTAACGGCTAATGGCAACTCTAAATTCCCATTTTCAGTCCGCAGAGTGTCCATTAATTCTTTTCTGTCATTGTACCATTTAATTGGACAATATACTCTAATCTTGAACAAGCTCCCCATATCAGATGTTTTGACATTTACCAGATCAACATAGTTGGTCGCTCTGAAAGATGTCATCAAAGACCGTCTGCATAGTCCAGACTTCTGAATGACGACAGTCACTTGGCGCATAGAATGTTTCATCTGCCCGAAATTCACCGTTTCCAGCAACAACATGACAACCGACATGATGATGCAAAAGACGCTGGCAGCATAAGATAGCTCATACCGACAGCAATCCCAATCGTCATCGCAAGGAAAATCGCTAGTAACTCCTCTAGCGCCACCCGGCGCAGAGCGGAAGCTGAATCAAACTGAAAGCTCCTATGACTGCAACACTTGCCTCAGACTGCCATTAACCAAGAAAAGTGACAATGGCAATCAAAGTCGGTAGCATAACCACAGGATCACTATATGACTTGCTGTAAATGGTTTTGTACTGATAGACCTTGCTAATATCAGCCTCAGCATGATGGGCGATACCAATCGCACCAAACATACTGGCTGGATTGACTGTTGCTCCCGTAAAGACGTACTAAATAGCTGATCGAACATGCTTGAGTACGCTTTGTAGTCTGTTGTTTTCTTTGTAGGCACCCGTATTTTGAGAAAGACTTTGGGAAAAACGTGGTAGCGATCCAGAAATTCTCTGCCAGCCAGAGGATACGCCTCAGGTACCTTTGATTTGCATGATGACATGGCTGGTTGTTGCCCTCTTGCCGTCCCGCCGTAGCTCTCGTCCGACAGTCACTCTCATGTCATGGTAATCCGACATTGGGGTCTCTCAAAGCCTTTTTAGAGAGTAGCGGTTGTAGGTAGATATACATCATAGCTGCACGCCACCGCCAACGCTCTGCAAAGCCATTCGATTTTCTTGTCAATCTCGCGAATCCTCTGCTGGCATTCTTCGCGAGATACTGCTCTGCTGTCAACAACTCAGTCGCGAATCCGACGTTTATAGCACGACCTTGCGCACTCTGTTGATTTCCAAAAACTTGAGCTACCCGCTGAGCGGGCTAGCATCATAAGCGCACGCGTAATTTTTCCTTGAAATAAAGGCTTCTCCAAAGACTCCCGAATCATCTGATATCGGTGTATCATAGCTAGAGGTTGCCAATCGTTGAATACAGGCATGCTCATCTGCGCCTATACGCTCCAAACTCCTGTAGCAAATCTGCAACGTTTCTTTGAGATGACGTACTTGGTCTATCCATGAAATTTATCTTTAACGTAGCCAAGGAGATTGCTCCTTGTCGTTCCTCTACCACGTAGTTTACGGGCAAATCCTTAAAAGAAAGCTAAAGAAAACTTAAGAAAACAAAACACTCTATTTTCTGGAGGTGTTTATGATGCCTGTAGAATGAAATGATCAGAAGCTCACTGCAATCTTATTCTTTGCACTTTCTTCTTTTTCTTTTTGATAAGAAAACTGAAAAATAATCAGAATAGCTGCACCAGAAAAATCTAGTACCACACATCATGGCTGCTTCTCGGACCAGATAGAGGGAACGGAAAAATAAATCATCAGATACAAGGAAGTTTCATTATGTACCCCAGTTAAAGTGATAGCCGCTATTGGATAGGACCTGCTTATGCGAACACTCTGGCACAAAGATCTGCAAAAGCAAAATGTTCCCAACACAGCAAAATAAATCACATTGAACACTGCCCTAATTTCCCATAAGGTTCAACAACCATGAAAACGAATATCATCATGCTCAACAGATAAACCGCCACCGAAACCAAAATCATATTAAATGAAATCGTATCATCTCATCACACTTTCTAATTTTCTGCTCGTTCCTCTTCGTCTTTATCCTACCACTCTGACAGACAAACTTCAAGTAAGATGAAGGAGAAATGTTGATTGTTGATTTCTGCTACTTCTTCCTGCTTCGTGGAGGCACTTTACCCTTGCGACGGGCAAGGACATTCGGTAGTGTCAGTGGCCGTTATTGAGCACGGAAAGCGAAGGTCGCATAAAGCTATCGTCTTGACTTGGTAAAATCACCACATAGTCCGCCAATCGTTGGTGGCATGTCGCCACTTCTTTGCGCAATCGCTTGACATCATAGCTCACTTTTGCACCTCTCGGGAGCGAGAGCAAGAGTTGTTCAAAGCCACTATTTTCGTCGATTTCTCAACGAATTTCCCAAGTTAAAGTCCCACCTGCTCCTTATATGGGGCTTGCTTTTAGCTTGTCCAGTAAGCTGACAACGAGGGCTGTTTCTTCTCGTAATGCTTCTGATGAGCGTCTTTGGTATTAATAAACAAGCGTTTCAAGCTGGCAGGTGCCGCCTTTTTCCTCTTCCCGCTTGGCTGCCCGATAAGGTTTCAGCGTATCGCGAAGAGCTGCAATCAGCGTCGCGCACCGTCAGCCGCACTAATCGAAGTTGATTTTCACCGCCCGGAATCTTTCTTGACCGAGAGGCTTGATAAGCAGGCAAGGCTGCTTTATCTTCTTGACGAGAGCGTAATGACATCCCCATATTTTTAAAGTCGAGCGCTTCTTTTCCACATCGTCTAAAACGAGTGATAAACTGGTGAATTCCGCATGACGTGAGATTACCAATCTTAAGTCCAAGAGCTTTTCTTGTTTACAAATTCTTCTTTCCTTTTACTTGTCACTTAAAAGCGACCGTTTCAATGACCCCTCCTTTTTCTCTGTCAGCGCGGCGGATGACCAACCGCTTTGTTTGCTTGCCCGCCCGGCAGAAAGTTTCACTTTGGTTTATCGTCCGTCTGGCGGGACAGCATGAATCAAAAGAAAGTTATTCGTTCGCCGAGCGGACGGGAGGAATCAATCAGTTCGCCTGTCAGCCGCGTGGACGAAGTAAAATTGTCTCTGCCTCACCTCATCAAATAACGAAATCCAGAAAAATATCTCATTTAGTATAACAGAATGGAAATTATAGAAATTTTCTGAAAAAGAGATTAACTCATTTAAAACAGTTTGAACACAGTCCTTTTAATGGAATGCAGAAGGAAGAAAAGGTATTTTCACTACTTTTTCTCCTTTCATTCATATGATACATAATAGGATGAAAAGGACCACAAATGCCCAATTATTTTCACATTTTATTTAACGCAAGGACGCCTATGTGTGTTGGACATTGGCAATAAAGCTACAAGACGATTCGAAAGGTGGAATCACCCACAAGAGATTTCAGGAGATTGGATTGCCCACCTTCCAAGTTTGAAAGCAACCAACTGTTCCAGCTATGAAACCATGGAATCTCTGCTCCACTGATTGACATGAGTTTTGGGGAATTTGAATATATTTGTGATTATCATTCAAATCCCAGAATGAAGATCATTCACAATTTAAAAATTATTTGTCTGTCGTTGAAACAGAACAATTACTTATTTTAACCAAACAGTGTGAGGACTACTGAGCCATCATGATATTATTCCTCTGTTAGCAATATTTTGCGTATGGCAAATATACTAATTGAAATTAGAAAAATAAAATCAGTAGTCAAGCACAAGTTTTAGCTCAACAGTTATGGACAGATTAAAACGATACTTTTTATGAAAGTGACCTCTAAATTTACTGCGTTATTTTACTTTCCCACTAGAAACCATTCAAAATATAACGGAAAAAATCTTAACTAGTTCTCAACAAGCATAAGCATTACAAAGAAATTCACAGGTACATACCTCCATTTTTAGCCAACCTCGACCATCCACCTTACACAACAATCGCCTTGGACGATTGCCATGTATCACTGAGATGATCTTGCCGCTCGCCAAGCAAACCAAACGATGACAAGCTCGGCTTTTGCCTTGTGTTCGCCTGGTATTTGCTAGAGACGATGCCCTTATCCAGAAGGGGCCCAGTTGCTTGAGCCGACAGAAGAAACGACCTTGCTCGAAAACTTGAAAGAAGAAGTCAAACAGCATCGCACTTCCCATTTCTCTCTATGTTTCACGCCGTGAACTTCAGCACCTTGTAGCGAGACAGAGAAGCAATGATCACAACGATTTAGTAGGCTTGATATTGACGGCACCTTGCTTACAGCCAGACAAGTCCCAGCAGACAACAAACAGCCATTGCTCAACTACGGTTTCGCCAACGGCTTTTCGCTCATTATCTGCATACCGGGTGGCATGTAAGAAATGGGGACGGTTCAAAGACGCTGATTCATTCCGCTATCTTACAAATGGCATGGAACCTTCCAGAAAGCTAATTCCTGTTTGAAGGACGAATTGCACAAAAATAGCATTCTCAAGCCCCAACTGGCAAAGAAATGAGCATGACCTCGGTTTTATTCGCAAGGAGAAGGTGACGGCGGCTCAGTCTGACCGTTCAGCGGAATTTCCGCTATTTTCATCAAGACTTATTCGGGAGTCGATCCGACCATTTATCAAACCAGTTTGTCAGATGTTGCTCATTTTAGAAGATCCCGAAAGACACCCGCATCAGACAGAAACCTCGAACTGCACCTTTTTCCGCAACAGCCTTACCGATAGACATCACGCACGGCTATAACAAAGGGGTTTGGGATTCAGCACCTGCCGACTTTGTTGACAGACGAAGCAATTGACCCCGCATCGGAGACGGACCTCAATGACCTGACCATGTTTGAAGCAGATATCCCATTGCAATGGGCAATAGCCAAACAGCCGTCAAAGAAGCAGCCACTTATCACGCGTTTCCAACGATGACAGCGGTCTTACATGCCCTTGCCCATTTCGGTTTGATTTTGAAAGAAGCTCCCGTATTCAAGATACAAGAGCTTTAGATTAAACCACCCTTTTTGTCGGATTGTAAACCAAGAAAACCAAGACCGACAAAGAGCAGCAGAAATGATTGTCATGAAGGCAACTTGTCCGCTGACTCTGCCTTGTCATCGAAACTGTTTGACGCAAAGCCGAAACAGAGTAACTTGGTCACAACCATGAATTGACATCTTTGAAAAATCTTATCCGTCATCGGCAGTGGGTGGCACTCACTAGAGGCGAGTTGTAGCAACAACAAGATCAAGGAAATGAAAGCCCAAGCTTGGTGTCCCACGTTACCAGAAAGCTGTCACCAGCCATGAAGCACATGCTGGTCAAAAGAATGATACCAAGCGTTGCCTATCTGTGGTTTGCGTTTGCTCAATCATGTGTACCGCACTGCCACCAAACAAACCCGTTAAGAGAGAGAATCATGCCATTGACCTGAATACGTGCTTTCAAAACATTCCATACGTAACTATGTTTCACCAGATACAAACAGGGTTAAAAATGATATTGGTTGAAATCGCTACAAAAAGGCCACAGAAAATCAAGTGTATGTTACACCGATACTACTTTACCAACATGTCTCAATTGTTTTCTTCGTTGTTAATGGATTTTGTGAGAGCTTGAAGTATTGGCTTTATTATTACCGCTAGACACCGATTTGAATCTGTCAAACTGCTGTCAAGGTGTGTCACACCTGACACAAGCCTTTCCAAATTAGACGTGATAGCTGAACTACTGTCTGCTAACTTCTGCCAGTAGAACCATTTGCACTTGACTACACCGTTTATGTTTGCTCGTTCTGACACGAGGCAATTGTTCAATAATTGACTAAATTCGCCCGCTAATTTTGCTAAGCCAGCGTCGATTTGATCTATTATTAGCCGCCAATTGATTAGCCCGGAATTGGTTTTGCCATACCAGATGTCACTGACTATTTTTACCAGCCAAAGTCTTTAGGAACTTGAACTGATTTTTCGCGCATGCCAGGATGTCAATCGCTCATTCTTACCAGTCAAGGTCTTAGAACCTGTCCGATTACACAGATGTCAATTGGTTTTGCCACAGATAAGGTACAGCTCTCGCCGCAATCTGAGCAACCCGCTGGTGTAGTCGGTTACAACCTTTGCCAATCGACCAGCACCTGAAGTTAAGCCTGTTTGCAATTGTTCAATACCGCTATGTTTGACGTTAGCACCCGCAGTTGATTGTCAAAAAGCTATGAGTATTTTGCTTTTAAATCGTTGTGCACTCACTTGGAGATTTGAAAGCAGCACTTTGCTGCTGTTGTTCGATAAACAGCACAAGTTTTGCTGATTGAAGATTGCTCTGGCAGCTCACCACTTGTGCCCTTGAGCGCTGAATATTGTCAACATGTTTGCCGCAGCCGGTAGCGGTTTGACTTGGAGCTTGTGGAACGCAGCATTGATTTCCGATTGCCCGCTAACACTTAACTTTGATAAGCAGCTGTAGCAGCCACGTTAGTTGCACCCAGCCTTGTCTGTCGTCGCACTATTGGCAAGTGTGTTCGCAGCTGGTTTCATATCGTTCAAAGCAGTCGCTTGCTCGCTTAGCGGCTGGACAAGTTCGATACAGTTGAAAGAGTTATTGGTACAGCAGTTAAAACCTGCTTAAATCCTGTAGCTGAACTTGTTCTTCAGCAGTCATGCCAGATTGTTGAATAAAGGTTACACCAGACCCGAAGCAATTGATGCGCACCGCTTGATAATTTCAATTTTCCACAGAAGCACTCAATTGATTAACACTACGTTTGGTGATTGACCGTTTGAATTGATTTACGCCACCTGCAAGATTTACCAATTATTGGTATAGGTAGTTGTCATCTGATAATTGCCCTGAAACTGTCAAATAACTGATCAACAGCACTTTGTATACCCTATCAGCTCTTTTGATAATGTATCTGAGCCAGAAGCCACCACCATTGCATTTAGCGTCCACGACCTTTGAAAGCGTATCTGTCCCAGCCACCCATCTAGCCACCTGACGATGTTGGTGGCGTGTCGATAGCGCACCAATTCCGTCTGACAGCTGACGCACACCAAGCGTAGCAGGTCCCCAAACCCACGTCAATGTATTAGCGCCGTCTGCAAACGTCATACCAGGAGCTTGATAAAGTATTCAAATGATCTGTCAGGTTTGACTACTGTCTTTTTAACTGTTGACCGCCGAAGCGAGCGCCACCAATACCAGAAGCAGCTGTTACTATGCTCTTCCTCGTTGCCCATAATTTCAAGAGAGATGCCGCATATTGTCATATTGTTGAAGACAGTTTGTTGAAGCCGCGTCATAGCTGAGTCACTCATCTTTGCTGGCACAAAGTTGGGGTCCGCTGATAGTTTGATAATCAATCTGGGTATCTTTGCATTATCCAGAATACTAGCAGCCTTGAG